>PVBE011800505.1_pt1 | contig 118623 bp, 98 predicted proteins | sample 1631181 | NCBI WGS metagenome assembly PVBE01 (sample SAMN08397723, study PRJNA350692) | Marine metagenome, whole genome shotgun sequencing project. | isolation source: water | place: Pacific Ocean | collected 2012-04 | reverse complement strand
CTCCGGCACTTAGTGTAAACCCATATGCGGCTATATTTATGGTCTCTAATCCAGAGCCTAGGATAATCGCCAGAGTCTGGATTAACGCAAGAGCCCCAAACACAACAAAGACGTAAGAGAAGATTCTCACCCATGTCGGGGCCAATCTCTGGTGATTTTCCATGATGTCACTATACGCCTGAGAACTCATAATCCGCAAGTGAACGAGATGGGTGTAAATACGAATAATAGGAGTAGCAGCCTCAAGGCGCTCGAATGGCAGGAGGGCGCGCTCCATAACAATGGCAATCTCATATATATTCAACAATCAACATTTCATGTCAAAAAAAAACCAGCGATCAATAAGACCGCTGGCTTCCTTTTCCCCTTTGCTGAGCATTTCTTAGAGCTGCCATCCCCTGCAACTCATTGTCCTAAAAGAACCCATGCAAAGCACTTATGTATTCGGGAGGCAATCAGGGCTTCTGCCAACTTTTTGGAGATTTCTCGCAAAAGCCATTTCCAACTTCCTTGTTTTTCTCCATTTTATGGGCCTTTGTAGGGTTTATTTTTTTTGAAATTCTGCTGTGCACCAACGCCCGCGCAGCTGAGTCTTGAGCAAAACAAGCTCTGCAGCCTTCAGTGAGTCGATAGTTTTCTTTGCCTTGAGGTCCAATATCCCGCCGGCGAAAAATCGCCCGCCAGGGCACAGTCGCTTCGAAATCAGCGGAGCATAGTGTCTCAAAATGTCGCTTTGCAGGTTTCCCATCACAACCTCCCATTCCCCGGCTGCTGACTCAAGGCTCCCCCGCCAAAAGGAACACCGCCCCCCCACTTTGTTTGCCTGAGCCGTTTTTGTGGCCTGGGGGGCACTGGCGGGGTCAATATCCATCCCGGCAACTCGATCCACTCCTAAAACAGCAGCTGAGATTCCAAGGATTCCCGAGCCAGTCCCCAAATCTAAAAGGCTCCGGAAAGGGGCCTCTTCCCACCACCTCAACAAAGATCGCAAAGCCATTCGAGTACTGGAATGTCCACCCGTTCCAAAGGAAGAACCGGCCACCATTTGAAGGGGAATATCCCTTTCTCTTAAGGGGAGTTTGTTGACTTGCGCAAAGTGTGGGTAAATCACAAATCGGCCACAACGAAAAGGCTTCCAGCGCGCCCGCCATAGGGCTTCCCAATCCTGGTCTTCTCGCTCCTCAAATTTCAAATCCCAACTCAGGGATTCCCATTTCCAAAGCTGAGCAAGCTCTTCCATTCGATTCGAAAGTGAATCTCTCCTTGAAGGATCGACTAAGAGAACCATGGTTTCTCGCTCCGCTGCAGGAATAGGCTCGCCACTCAATAGTCCAGAAGGAAAGCCCCGTACTTCCATATTGGTCCCGTAGCCTTCTTTCTCCAGGATCCACGAAAGCGACTCCCCCCATCCACCTGGGATTTGGGCGGTGACGCGAAAAAACTTCTCTGGGGCCGGAGCTTCCATCGGTCGGTTAGGATGAAGCGCATGGCGAAAAAAAGCAAGGCAACAATCCAAGTGAAAGCGGCTTGGATTCTTCAGGAACTTGACGAACTCTATCCGCAAACCAAAACTGCGCTGGATTGGGAGACACCCTTTCAGCTGCTTGTCGCGACTATTCTCTCTGCGCAATGCACGGATAAGAGGGTCAACATGGTGACCCCGCTCCTTTTTTCCCGTTGGCCTGATGCCAAGGCAATGGCCAAGGCGAATCAAGAGGATTTGGAGGAGGCTGTTCGCTCGACTGGTTTTTTTCGGAATAAAGCCAAAAACATCCTGGGCACTGCAAAGCGCATTGTGGAAACACACAATGGTGAAGTTCCCGACGAGATGAACGCCTTAACGGATCTTCCTGGAGTGGCGCGAAAAACCGCAAACTGCGTTTTGGGGACTGCGTTTGGGAAAAAGGAAGGCATTGTCGTGGACACTCATGTGGGCCGCTTGGCTCGCAGAATGGGGCTCACTCCTGAAAAAGACCCCATCAAAGTGGAGCGTGCCCTCATGGAGCTATTTCCGCAGGACTCGTGGATACGCCTTAGCCACCTCTTTATTGACCACGGAAGAGCCGTTTGCCCTGCTCGAAAGGCAAAGTGCGAGGAATGCAGCCTGGCTAAGTCCTGCGACAAAATCCTCTAATTCCCCCAATAACCAGTTGACGCAAACTGGCATCGTGAGGTATTCTACCCCTATGGCCTCTCAACCCCAGCCCCTCGACATTGCCCAACTCGCCAAAGAGGCCGGAGTAAGCAGCCGAACCATTCGCTACTACGGCGAGCTGGGCTTAGTTCGCCCTGATGGGCGCGGGGCCGGGGGACGTCGCCTCTTTGGGGCGGATGCCCTGGAGCGTCTTCGCTTTATCTCCCGCCTTAAAAGCTTGGGAATGAGCCTCGAAGAAATTGGCGACCTGAACTCTGCGTTTGACCGAGGCAAAACCCCTGCCCTGCTCTTCGAACTGGAACCCATGCTGAAACAGAGGCTCGATGAACTTCAAATTCGCATGGCTGAGCTTAAGGAACTGAAGGAAGACTTGAGCCATTACTTAGTTCGCATACAAGAAAAACAAAACATTCTCGAACCGGATTCTCAATCATGAACACGCGCACCGAGCAGTCCCCCACAACCAAGCCGGACCAAAACCAAAGTTTCCGCCCACGTTTTATTACTGCCGCATCCTTGTTTGATGGACATGACGCTTCCATCAACATAATGCGCCGGATTCTTCAGCAAAAGGGTGCCGAAGTTATTCACCTTGGCCACAACCGAAGCGTAGATTCCATTGTGGAAGCTGCCATTGAAGAAGACGCACATGCCATTGCTATTAGCTCTTATCAAGGCGGCCATGTTGAGTTCTTTAGCTACATGGTTGACTTGCTCGCTGAGCGAAACGCAAGTCATATTCGAATATTTGGCGGAGGCGGAGGTACCATCACTGACCAAGAAGCATCAGAGCTTCATGCTAAGGGTGTAGAAAGAATTTATTCTGTTGAAGATGGAAGAGGCATGGGTTTAGAGGGGATGATCGAAGACATGCTTGCTCGCACTTCAGCCCCCTTGGTAACGGAAGATACTCCTTTCCCAAGCTCAATCGCCGCTTCCAACCCGAATGAAGTTGCGCGCGCCATTACTTTAATTGAAGAACTTCACGGCTCCCAATCTGGCAGGCTCCCCGAAATTCGAGCAGAGCTAAAAGACCGAATCGGGAAAAAACGCGCACCCGTTCTTGGCATTACAGGAACAGGAGGAGCTGGCAAGTCTTCTCTTACCGACGAGCTCGTCAGACGTTTGCGACTCAATTACCCTGACAGAAAGGTCGCCATTCTTTCTGTGGACCCGAGCCGCCGCCGAACTGGGGGAGCTCTACTTGGTGACCGCATTCGAATGAATGCCGTTCAGGGGGAGTCCGTTTTTATGCGCTCTATGGCCACTCGGCGCGCACATCTTGCCGTTGCTGGAGCCGTCCAAGATTCTCTCCAAGTTTTGTGTGCCTCAAATTATGACCTGGTTATCTTAGAAACTGCAGGTATTGGACAAAGCGACTCAGAAGTTGTGGACCTTTGCGACTTTTCTCTTTACGTCATGACCCCGGAGTTTGGAGCACCTTCACAACTCGAAAAAATTGACATGCTCGACTTCGCTGATTGCGTGGCCATAAACAAGTCGGACAAGCGGGGCGCAGATGATGCACTCCGAGATGTGCGAAAGCAGTTTCAGCGCAACAGAGGGCTATTTGACCTGCCACCAGAGCAAATGCCTGTCTACCTCACTTCTGCAAGCCGATTTGCCGATTCTGGTGTGGACCAGCTCTTCTCCCATCTCGCATCTCATCTCAAGGAACATTCCGACAAGGAGTGGGAACAACCGGCACTTTCTTCCGCCTCTGCGGATATCCCCTGCGTTGTGCCTCCAGAAAGAAACCGCTACCTCTCGGATGTCGCCGAGTCCCTTCGCCATCACCGCCGCACCTCAGAGCGGCAAAGTGATTTGGCCTCTAGAGCTGATGGGCTTGCTCGCGCCTTGCGTGAACTCGGCGACACTCCACCACCCGTCAACGAGAGTTACTCAAAGGACGCTCTTGTCGAACCTGAAGTGGACTCGAGCATTCTCTTGCTGCGCCAACGCTATCAAGAGGTACTCTCCGAGATTGAACCCAACCTACGGAATAGCCTCGCCAACTGGAAAGTCACTCGAAAGGCTTATGACTCCGATGAATTCCGTTATGAGGTCCGCGGAAAAGAAATTTGCGTTCCTACGAAACATCTTTCCCTTTCTGGAACATCAATCCCAAAGGTGGCTTTGCCCAAAACCAAGGATTGGGGTGACTTAAGCCGTTGGATGTATATGGAAAACTTGCCAGGGCATTTTCCCTATACCGCAGGGGTTTTCCCCTTCAAAAGAACTGGAGAAGACCCAGCCAGAATGTTTGCCGGTGAAGGGACTCCCGAGCGAACCAATCGCCGATTCCATTTACTTTCAAAAGGACAACCTACTGCGCGCCTTTCTACCGCATTCGACTCAGTCACCTTGTACGGGCAAGACCCTGCAAACCGACCAGATATTTATGGAAAAATTGGGAACTCCGGTGTTTCCGTTTGCTCCTTAGACGATGCAAAGCGACTTTACTCTGGGTTTGACCTTTGCTCATCAAAGACTTCGGTTTCCATGACCATCAACGGCCCGGCGCCAATGATGCTCGCCTTCTTCCTCAATACTGCCATTGATCAAGCAGTTGAAAAGCGTTTACGAGAAACCAATAGATGGGATGAGGCTCAAACAAAAATCAAAGAGCTCTGCAAAGGAGAGCAACCAATCTACCGCAGCCCTCTCCCTGAAGGCCACGACGGGAGTGGCCTTGGCTTGTTGGGCGTCACGGGAGACCAGATTCTTCCCAAGGAGGAGTACCAAGAAATCCGAAAAGCGGTTCTCTCAACCGTCCGAGGCACCGTCCAAGCGGATATTTTGAAGGAAGACCAAGCCCAAAACACTTGCATCTTTAGCACCGAGTTCGCCCTCAAGATGATGGGAGATGTCCAAGAGTGGTTCATTCAAAATGATGTACGGAATTTTTATTCTGTTTCCATTTCTGGCTATCACATTGCCGAAGCTGGCGCGAACCCTCTCTCTCAGCTTGCCTTCACTTTGGCCAACGGGTTTACATTCGTTGAGTACTACAAGTCCAGAGGGATGAACATTGATGACTTTGCGCCAAACCTTTCATTCTTCTTCAGCAATGGACTTGATGCTGAATACTCGGTGATTGGCCGAGTCGCTAGGCGAATCTGGGCAGTTGCCATGAGGGACCTTTATGAAGCTGACGAGCGCTCTCAAAAATTGAAGTATCACATTCAAACAAGTGGCCGCTCCTTGCACGCGCAAGAAATTGCCTTTAATGACATCCGCACTACTCTCCAAGCCCTCCTTGCAATTAACGACAACTGTCAAAGCTTGCATACAAATGCTTATGACGAGGCCATCACAACTCCAACCGAAGAATCCGTACGGCGAGCCTTAGCCATTCAACTCATTATCAATAAAGAGTTTGGAGAAGCCAAAAATGAGAACCCACTCCAAGGCGCTTTCCTGACTGATCTCTTGACCGACTTAGTTGAAGAAGCAGTGTTAGATGAGTTTGACCGACTCAGCGAGCGCGGTGGTGTTCTCGGAGCCATGGAAACGATGTATCAAAGAGGGAAAATCCAAGAAGAGAGCCTGCATTACGAAACCCTTAAACATTCAGGTGAACTTCCCATCGTAGGAGTCAACACCTTCCTTTCCCCGGGGGCAAAAGAAGGGGGCGTTGTCGAAACTGAACTCATTCGTTCAACTGACGAGGAAAAGCAATGTCAAGTTCAGCAGGTGCAAGATTTAGAAAACACCATGAAGGATAAGAATGCTTCCGCACTCGAAAAACTACGTAGTATTGCCTTGCGTGGGGAGAACATCTTTGACGAACTCATGGACACCGTTCATGTGGCAAGCCTAGGCCAAATAAGTCAAACGCTCAATGAGGTTGGTGGTGAGTACCGCCGCTCAATGTAAAAACACGGACTACCAAACAAAGGGTAGTTTAATGTAGCTCATCTCAGGCTTCGGACTTGCCTGGGTAACTCCGGAGTCAATCGCATCGATATCAAAAGTGATGCGATAACGGAAAAAGCGTTTTCCGTCGATATCCGAAAGATCTGCAGTCCAGCTAGTCGCACCAGGAACAATTGCGAGGGGGTCGTCAATGTCATCCGTACCCTGAAACATAATGGAAATGCTGGTTGAAGTCGGCATGCTATCGGGAGCACCTTGAGTAGAGACTCCAAAGAACCTAGGGCGAATAGACCAGTTATTGGTTGTTACTGCAGCACTCATGGAGCCTGAAGAAACATCCGTGACTAGGCTCAGAATGCCACCTTGGTAGCTGGCATCGACAATGACGAAATCATGTTCAACCGATTCGTCGGGAAGAATGGAATAACCCACCAATGCCGCAGGATGCCTCAAAAACTCTTCTTTGCCTGCGAAAACAGTGTCCGCAGCAAAAATCGTCAATGAGTTTGCACTAAAGCTCGCTTGGGAATGAGTCCCTGAAACCAAATCTGGAAGTTGAACAACTTTTTGGGAGGCAACATCAATGAACCCCGAGGAATCTGTTCCGTCGAACTTGAATAGGCTGTCCTCAAACTTAGGATAAGAATTTCCAGAAGGGTCGAGGCGGAGGCCGGCAAAGCCAGTATCCACCCATTTACTCTGCACTTGGGAACCCGCAGAAAAGAATGTGAGAAGGGCATAGGGCTTAGGAGCAGCAAAGAGGTAAAGAATCTCCTCTAAGCGACTCGTAATCACAGCCCCGCCAGGAATTCCTGCATTCAGGTAAGTGCTAATTCCATTACGAGCTAAAACTGGCCAAGAATATCCAGTAGCTGGATCTGGAACGTGGAACTGGACAACACCATTTCCGCCAGCGCCACCTCGGCCAAACATAAGGTCTCCGTTCCCGTCATAGGCGTTGGTGCCAGGGATGTCATGCCCAATCGAATTACACCAGCCCCTTCGACCACCAATCGCTGTAACCACTCGCTTCTCAGTTAAATTTCCAAGCTGAGAAGGATCGGAAGCAATCCCAACGTAAATCTGGGAAAGGTCAATTTCGGTTGCGGAATGAAGAACAACATGTCCCCCAGAGCCGCCGCCAGAGCCAGAAATCTGACCATGTGTATAGATGGTGGATTCGCCACCATGTCCAATACCACCGTTGCAATCAATCTTGGCCGAATTACCAATGGTGATACTGCCAATTGCCATAATCTGGAGCTGACCACCGCCGCCACCGCCCGGGGCACCTTTGCGGTAATAGCCACCCGAAGGCGGGAAGGATGCCGCTGGGAACAATTCCGGGATGGAGAGCATCGTTCCGCCGACAGTTGTACGGGTAATACATTGCGAATCGCCACTAGCTCCACCACCTGAACCCGCCCAAGGGGTCAAAAGTTCACCTTTCGTAATGGTGCCATCATCATTCAATCGGCGACCCCAAAAATCATTCATGTAGTCCCCATCATCTGAGAAAATCGATGTGCCTCTTCGGCCGGGGTCGGGCCCATTCGTTGGATGTCCGTAATCGAAAGGGCAGGTTGGGGTATTCCATTGGGGGTCAAGGTCGCTGAGAACATCTTTAGGATCCACAACATCCACAAGCTCGTCTTCCATTCCATAAACCCCATGAGGAACAGAAGGGAGGAGGTTCGGGTCGGGATCCCACTTTTCGGACTCATACGAAGACCCGCGCATTCCATCTTCTCCACCAAAGACTGGGAGGTCGTAGACGGTTGTAGTAGCTGGATCATGGAATTGTCCATCCGGCCAGTAGGTATGGTGATCTGGAAAGTGGTCCGGCCCATTATTTTCTGCACTAGCGGGGCGTTCGCTATAAACCCAGTTGCTCTTCCAAATACTTTCATTTGGAGTCAGAGCAAAAGTTCCACCGCCGCCGCCGCCAACACTTACTCGACCATTCTTCGTGGCGCCGGAACCTATGTTTTGAGTTTGCTGGACACCGCCCTCACCCCCAGAACCACCAATCGAAATGAAGCCAAAGGGGCCATCACCAGGGTCGCCACGGTAGGTCGCAGCACTTGTAGCCTTAGAAGCCATTCCACCAATGCCGCCACCGCATTCGCCCTTAACGGGCCCTACTGGGAACTGCGGAGAATTCAAACTCGTTGGCCAGTGAGAATCATTCCCGCCAACATCGAACACTCCATAGATTTCCACTTCGCCCTGCGCATAAATAATCAATGGGTTGCCGCCTCGGCCTCGCAGAAGGGTCCCAGCTGCAAGCTCGAAATCGTCCACGTACAAAACACCATTGTAGACAGTAAAAGTTCGGTTGTTGGAATCCGAGAAAATGAAAAGTCCATCCGTAAGGATTTCACCACCCTCGCCCTCAAGATAGAAGTCATTATCTTGACTGACATATTGTCCAGGGAAATCAAAACTTGCCCTGAATTTACCGTCAAGGAATTCGGCGGGTGGCATAACAATCTCGGCATCAAAATCAATCCAGGTTGTGTCGTCAAAGAAATCAGAGAACTCGTCGACGGTGTCGTCTGTTTCTTGCCAACCTGCGGTAGTCGTGGCAGTGTAAACTTCAGTTAGGGTAGGAGTTTCGTGGACTGCGGAATACCAAGCGCTTTGGTTAACCTGGCCACTAATGTCTGCAAAGGTGGACTCGACAACTAATCTTAAACCATGGTCCGGAGGAAGGATTCCAGAAATCTGGAATGCGGCGATGGAACCCGCTTCGGTGCAGTTCTCGACGAGATAAAGCTCTCCTGAAAGTTCATTGAGCTGTGTAAATTTTGGTGTCGGATCATTCGTTAAAGTGTCATCTGAATATTGAATGTGAACCCTAAGAGTATTGAGGTTTGATTCTCTACCATCAATGGACTGATCAAATTGAATTTGAACTTCAGGCTCGCGGTCGGTGTAAAAGTTCAACCGTTCCGGCCAAACGATGGAACTGACTGCAGGAGGCGAAGAATTGAAATCAATGAACAAATTTTGAGTCGGGGGAGTCGGGGTATAGAACCTCCTTTCAATCCCAAGGGTCAAGAAATGGCCACCGGTATCTCGCAATACATTTTGCCCGAAGGAGTTTTGAACCGGAGTCGCTACACGGTATTCAACTCCACCCGGCATCAAGGCGCCGTTTGTCCAAAGGTCATCTGTAGGACATGTGGGATGAAAAATAACAATCCGGTTACCCGACGCAGCATCCAGAGAAAAGCTGCCTGTGACCGGAGCCCCCCCCATTGCCGAATCTACCGGAGCAATCACGATAGAGTCGAAACCAATTGAATCTGGGTCAATCGGATGGTTGAGTTCAATGCGAATTTCGCGGTTTAACTCCCAGGTCGCATGTGGAGGGACGTTAATGCCTACAACTTCAAACGCACCAGCGGTCGCGCCCGCTCCAGGAGCAAGACTATCGGAAAAACACCCAGAAATGGCCATGAAGGGGAGGCAGAAAAGTGCGCCCAAGGCCCATTTTGGGAGGTTTTGAGTAATCAGAAGGGAATGCATTCGGCTACAGTTTAGAGGCGCGGAGGATTCAAGGCTTGTAGAGAAGCCAGAAACCCACATCCTGTCTAGTCACTGGGGCAATTCCCGTACCAAGAGGATTTGGGTCTTTTTCAATATTTTACATCAAATCTGCCCCAAAAAGCGGCGTTCCTGTGCGTTTTTGCACACCCATTACTGTCCCCACCTACCCGCTTCCGGGCTATCATTGAGAGTTCATGCGATTTCCCCTCCCCTCATCTCTGTTCGTCCTCGCTTGCACATCTCCTCTTTTTGGCCAACAATTGGGCCTTCATTTAGACGGTGTCGCTACCGGAACCGAATTTGGTTGTTCCATTGACACCATTGGCGACCTCGATTCTGATGGCATTCCAGACTTCATTGTTGGGGCCTCCCGAGAAAGTGGCAATGGAACCGAGTCCGGTGCTATCCATGTTTTTTCTGCTGCTACGGGCACACTACTCTTCCATTTTTACGGGGACTCGGACTTCCACCGAATGGGCTTCACCGTTGCAGGCGTTGGGGATCTAAATGCAGATGGTATTCCCGATTTCGCTGGCGGAGCCCGTCGAGACAACACAAACGGCTTTTCTTCTGGCTACGTTCGCGTTTGGGATGGTGCAACTGGCGCCGAACTCTTTACTTTTTCGAGCGCCAATCGTTGGGATTGGTTTGGGCAAACCATCGCAGCATGTGGCGACCTTGATGGAGATGGCTTCGATGACCTTTTGATTGGCGCACCACACCATGACTGGGCGGGACCCGGCGCAGGTGCCGCCTTTGTGTATTCCGGTGCTACTGGCACCATTCTGCATCGTTTCTACGGAGAGAACCCTTGGGACATGTTTGGTTGGTCTGCAACGAGCCTCCCTGACCTAGATGGCGATGGCTCTTTTGAACTTTCAGTAGGCTCTCCTCGAAACGACTCCGGCGGCAGTGACTCTGGCTGCGTTGACATCTTTTCCGGCCGAACAGGTGCTCGCATTCATCGAATTTCGGGCTCCCCGATGGATGCCCTCGGATATTCCCAAGCAGCCATGGGGGACACAAACGGAGATGGAACTCCCGACCTTGCCCTCGGAGCAATGAACGATTACTCCACGCAAACCCTGAAAACCGGACATGTCGAAATCCGATCCTTGGGAGGAGATTACGCTCTTCTCAAGCGCTTTGAGGAAGAATCTCGGTTCGAGGCTTTTGCCTCTTGCCTTGCCTCCGTCGGCGATGTGGACGGAGATGGTCTCGACGATATCTTCGTCGGCGCCCCTTACTCTGGTGATGCTGGCTCAACTGGACTCGCCGCTGGTTCCGCTCGACTCTACTCCGGTTCGAGTGGCCGGGCCCTTTACCGATTCTCGGGGGACTCCACAAAAGACCTCTTGGGACACGCCGTCGCGCCTGCCGGGGATGTCAACGGTGACGGTCTCGCTGACTTTTTGGTGGGCGAACCTGGCGGAAACCCAGATAGCGATGTTTACCTTTACTACGCCGACCCCGTGGCCACCCTTTCAGTGAGCGGCCTTGTCTCTGGACAAACAGCCACATTCACTGTCCAAAACGGAGTCCCTAACTCTCTCCTCACTTTCATTTATTCCCTTAGGGGCTTCGGAACAACTTCCTTCCCAAGTGGTATGGTCCTGGATTTAGCAGAGCCACTGTTCATTCTTGGGACATCAAACTCCGACAATTCGGGTTATGGAACTCTTTCAGTCCCCGTACCGTCTGGCACCACAGGCGCCACCTTCTGCATTCAAGCCTGGCAACACGGCGGCCCCCCTCCTGGCGCCGCCACCATCGCAATCCAAAGAACCATTCAATAAATGATCTCTCTCCTCGCTCTCGCACTTTTCCAAAACCCGCTCTCGGATTACCAATTCACCGAAAGAGCAGTCAACACTTTTACCCATAACCGGCAAGTTGACCAATCCATAGCCGCCGATGCCGACGGCAACCTACTCATGGTTTGGGGAAGTCGACGACAAGAGGTTGGAACCTTTGGCGTGTTCGGGGCATGGCTCGACCCTTTTGGGCGGCCACTTGGAACGGAACTTCACATCAACGAAACAGTCCAAGACAATCAACTTCGTCCCTCCGCAGCTTTCGCGCCTGATGGAAGTGCCTGGGTGGTTTGGCAAAGTAATGCCCAAGATGGAGATGGCTTTGGGGTTTACGCTCGCCGATTAACCCTCCAAGAAAAAGACCTTGAGAGTGGAGAGACCCGCATGGAGCTCCTCCCAGCAGGCTCAGAAATTCTTGTGAATCAAGAGCGCTCTGGGGACCAAATGCGACCAGTTGTTGAATTTTCTTCGGACGGTAACGCATTTATTGTCTGGGAAGATTGGTCCACTGGACTTTCTCAAATTAAAGCAAGGTCATTTTCCAACAATGGCCTCCCTCTTTGTGACGAGTTCTTCTTGGCACCCAACAAAGAATCCTTGCAGACTCTTCCTGCAATTGCTCCCTTAGCACAGGACCAATTCGCTGCTGTATGGGCGACCTCAGAACCGGAGTCCGGAATACCTCAAGGTCTTCAATCTTGCCTTTCCTCCCTGAAGGGCCCCGTTGGCGAAATCACTCGAGTGGACGACCAAGAAGAAGCAGGTCTTGAACCCGCCATTGCTTCAAATGGGAAGGACCGATTCGCTATTGCTTGGATGAGCCAAGCTGAAGGCTTTGGCTATAGTTCCTGGTTCCGCCTTTTTGATTCAAAAACTGGCCCGATTGCTCCAGGATCCCATTCCGATGCTGGTGGCGAAGGATGGCGGACGGGTGCTTCAATCGCGATGCGGCCGGACGGATCTTTTGCATTAGCTTACAGCAACAATATGGGCAAGGCGCCGGTCATGGAACCTGGCCGACCCCATTCTGACATTGATATTCGTGTTCGACTCTACAACCGAGACGGCGCAAGTATCTCCGATGGCTTCCGCGCAAATAAGAGGACTGAAGAAGAACAAACTCTCCAAACTGGCCTCAACACTCGCCATATGTTGTGGACCGGGAAAGACCAGCTTGCCTTCGCTTGGCATGGGAATGCAGCAGGCGACCACCGTGCGGCTGGCTTGACTCTCTACGCACCTAAAACACTCGCAAAGGCTTCTATCCTCGAAATTGAACCTGTAGCCGCTGCTCAAGAAGTCACGATGGAACAGGTATATGACACTGAAGTTCGCCCTGACTGGGATCCGAACTGGAGGCCTGAACCATTGAACCCGGCCTCTCCGCGTGGCGGTCTTGGCGGCTTCACAGCCTTTAACTCCACCGGCTGGACCCCACCTGATCCAAACCTTGCTGTGGGAAGAGACCACATTGTTGGCGTAGTGAACTCGCAAATTTCCTTCTTCAAAAAGGACGGGACGCAAACCTACACCAAGAGCCTCTCAGGAGGCAATGGTTTCTTTGGCAACAATATTAGTGGTGGATCTGCGGGCTCCTTTGTCTTTGATCCAATCGCGGTTTACTCCACTCACCACGACCGATTTGTCGTTGCGTCTGCAGAAGATACGAACAACACTTCCTACATCTGCATTGGCGTCTCTGACGATTCTGACCCGAACGGCGCATGGAACACCTACCGTATAACTGCTTCGAGCTGTGGATTCCTGGACTTCCCCAACATTGGAATCGATGAGAATGCGGTTTATATTTCGGGCGACTGTTTCAGCGGTGGAGGAAATGATGTTTACATCTTCCCTTTAGCTCCCATGATGACCGGGTCGGCAATGACCCCAACTAAAGTAGATATGTCAAGTGGTCTTCTTTCGCTTGGGTGCATGAAAAATTACGACACCAATACGGACGTTCAATACTTTGTTTCGACTTGGGCCGGAAGCAATTCCCAGCTTACTTTCTATGCCATTACTGACCCACTTACAAACCCAACCAAACATTCTAAAGCCGTTTCAGTCCAAACCTATCGGAGCCCTCCTGGCGCCGACCAATTAGGAACGTCCAATAAAGCGGACACAATTGACAATCGAATCAAACATGGCGTTTACCGTAATGGCCGCATGTGGTTCTGCTTCAATGTGGGTGCAGGTTCTGGCAATAACACAGCACGCATCCGTTGGTTCGAATTCGATATGCAGGGCTGGCCAAATAGCGGTCTGAACCCTGTTGAAATTCAATCTGGCACCTTGAACTATGGTGATGGCGAGCATAACTGGTTTGGTGACATCCACGTTGACGATGCAGGCAATGCGACAATTGCCTACCACCGATCCTCTTCGAACCAGTACATTGAAATTGAGTATGTTACTCGCATGGCTGGCGATCCAGCTGGCTCGATGTCAGCAGAAGATACTCTGCAGACTTCCACTCGAGCTGAAACGGGAAGCCGTTGGGGCGATTACAGCGGAGTGGAGGAAGACCCCTCCCAACCGGGCACATTCTGGAATCACCATGAATACCGCACTTCAAGCTGGCGCACCTGGATGGGTCATTTTGCAACCGTTGTGAACCCTGTCCTTTCTCAAACATCCTTGTTCCGGGGCTTCCCTGCCACCCTGACTCTTGAGAATGCCAACCCAAATGAATTGGTTTACTTCCTTTATAGCAGGGTAGGTTCTGGATCGGGTCCCTGCATTTCTGCCTTGGGTGGACTTTGCCTTGACCTCCTGCCTCCTATCATCCTTAACAATACCGCTACTGCAGACGCCAGTGGGGTTGCCACGATGACTCGGACTGTCCCTAGTGGAGCTCCACTGATTACTATTTGGTCCCAAGCTGTCATCCAGCGGGGAGCCGGCGGCGCGGATTCTGTCAAATCGAATGTGACAAGCGATACGATTCAGTAATCGCCGTTGCATGACCTGCATGGAAGTTCTCCAGATTGCAAAGCGGCTTCGCGAAGAAGTCAGTGGCCTTCGTTTTGCTGATCCTGTCACTCATGTATACAATCCCCTGGAATACGCTTGGGATTTGCATAAACAATACCTTCAACGGTATGCACGCAACGGCGTCCAAGCGATTTGGGTTGGGATGAATCCAGGTCCTTGGGGCATGGCGCAAACAGGCGTTCCCTTTGGAGAAGTCGGCATGGTGCGAGATTGGCTCAAACTGGATGGCAAAGTAGAACAACCCAAATCACTTCATCCCAAACGACCGATTCAAGGTCTGGATTGTCCACGGTCAGAGGTCAGTGGGAGACGACTATGGACTTGGGCTTCCAATTTTTTTGACTCCGCAGATTCATTCTTTGATCGCTTTTTTGTGTTTAACTGGTGCCCTCTTTGTTTCATGGAAGAAAGTGGAAAAAACCGAACGCCTGACAAGCTTCACATTGCAGAGCGTGAACCTCTCCGAAAAGTTTGCGACCGAGCACTCATCGAAACCGTTCAAGCCCTTCAACCCAAAATGGTTGTTGGGGTTGGTAAATTTGCCCGAGATCAGGCCACCCGAATTTTGCGAGACGTTGATATCGAAATCGGACAAATCTTGCACCCATCCCCAGCAAGCCCGATGGCAAATCGTGGCTGGGCAGAACAAGCCGAGCGGCAACTACAAGAGCTCGGCCTTCTGTCCTAAAGATTAGCTTGCGAGTCATCACTCTGAACTTAAATGGAATTCGTTCCGCCGACCGGAAAGGATTCTTTGAGTGGCTACCAAAAATGAAGGCAGATGTGGTCTGCCTTCAAGAAATCCGCATTCAAGATCATCAACTAACTCCAATAATGCGAAACCCGCCAGGCTTCCATGCGCATTGGTTCCCAGCTGAGCGCCCTGGATATGCCGGAACTGCCATCCTGAGTCGTCGAGAGCCGGACCGAATTCGGGAAGGAATGGGTTTTGAGGAAGCGGATTGTGAAGGTCGAGTCCTTTCAGCGGATTTTGGCCGATTCACTGCTATTTCTCTCTATTTGCCCTCTGGCTCTTCCAGCGAAAAAGCACAAGCGAAGAAATACCGCTTCATGGATGAGCTTTACATTTGGCTCGAAAAAAGGCGGAAAAGCCGCCGGAATGTGCTGGTTTGTGGGGACTGGAACATCGCCCATGCAGAGCAGGATCTTCGGAATTGGAAGAGCAACCAGAAGAACTCAGGCTTCCTACCGAAGGAACGGAAATGGATGAGTTCCATTTTTGTAAAGTCTTCCTGGAAAGATGTTTACAGAGAGCTGTGCCCGGATTCCACGCATGAATGTTACACCTGGTGGTCTAACCGAGGACGTGCTTGGGAAAACAATGTTGGCTGGCGCCTGGACTACATAGCTGCCACTCCTGGCCTAGCGAAACGAGCTCAAAAGGCCCAAATCTGGAAAGAATCGCGCTTTTCCGACCATGCTCCCTTAATTGTGGATTTTGATGGCAGTCTTATGCCCGCACAGCGGCCGTTCGGTTTATAGTGGAAAGGGCCTCTCCAATGGCAGTCCCCAATTACTTCCCCCTCATTAATCCTTACGAAAACTACAAATGAGACTCCCTCTTTCCATTACCGCTTTGTTGATTGCAGCCACCCCTCTTGCTGCTCAACACCAGTACTCCCTTAATGTTGACTCTCCAGCTTCAGCAATGACCTGGGATGGGACAACTAGCTTAGGCGACCTCAAGGGCAATAAAAGTTTGAATGCCACAGGAACGTCCGCACTTCTTCTGGACAACTCATCCGCACCCTTTGGAGGCGGTGAATTCAATGGCGGTCACTTGGGCACAAATCCTGCAACCATTTATGCATGGATTCCGAACATCCTCCCCTTTTTACCCCCATTGGCAGAAATTTGGGTTAAAAATCTGGACATGGAAGCCCGCTCTCCGCACTTTTCCATAGCTTCCTCCGGTAACTTCTCTACAGATCTCACCATGACTATTTTGTCCGGAGAAATTGAAGTGCAAGACTTGACTGGTGGCACCACCATCACTCCCCTTGCAGGCACTGTGGCGAACCCCTACACAGCAAATGGGACCATAACGGAGTCCGGTGGACAAGTTCATGGACACATTCCAATTGATATTTCCATCTCCAGCTCCTCAGGTTCGATTAGCTTCTCCTTCTCGATGGTTGGCGACATTTACGCCGACGCTGACATCCAAAGCTCAGGCATGAACCTGGCCTCCAGTGTATTCATTCACGGCTTACAAGCCACCTTTGATGTTACTGGCGGAACCCCCAATACGGGCACCTACCTTGCCTATAGCTTGAGAGGTCTTGGCTCGACCTCTGTTAACCAACTGGGCATCACATTGGATTTGGATCGCGCTGCCCTAGCGGCCACCGGAAACTCCGATTCAAACGGAAATGAAAGCTGGTCACTGAGGGTCCCTAATATGGTTGGAACCCAAGCATGGTTCCAGGCTTGCCAGATGGGTGTGACCTCCAACACTATCACGGATTCGATTCAGTAAAGAGCTCTTACTGAAATCTAATTTGCGGGGTTTCCAGAAATGGGAACCCCGTTCTTCTTTAAAGCCTTGCCATTTTTCTAAGTGCTACGAAAGGCCAGCTTTCTTAATTCGCACTGCTTCCAATCGTTCAGCAGAGAAAACTTCGTTAGGCTCTTGGCCATGCGCTTCCTCGGCAACCTTTTCTTCCTTTGCCTACTCACCTTTTCTTGCCAATCTTCTCAGGGCAAGAACTTCGAGTCGGGCATGGTCCGAACTGCTCTTGCTGCCTCATGGTCATCCTCAAAGACTGAAACTGCAGGGGTTTCTACCGAATCAAGGGACAGGGCTTTGCTAGCTTCTTCCGGCGCCTTTTTAACTCCCACAATGGAGGCCGGACTCGAATTCTCTTACGACCAAGAGGATGGTGAAGCCACCAAAACCACAGGACGAGGCGCCAGTTTGTACGGGCGGTTTTGGCAAAGCCCTTCTGGGCCTAACCGAACATGGGCTCAAGCGGGCCTGGGGTGGTCCGACCGAGAAATCGGTTCGGATTTAGACGGCGGTCTCTGGTGGAATGCCTCGATTGGCGTAACTCAATTTATGACAAAAAATGGAGCTCTTGAAACGTCCATACGATGGAACGATCAAAGCTTCTCGAGTGCTGGCTTTGATGACTCTCAAACAAGGACCTCCCTCCTTCTAAGCTACGCAATTTTCTATTGAGGATTGTCCGTGAAGAAGGCGTTTACGCCCAAAGCTCGGACGGTTTCTTTTTCTTCCTGAGTGTTACAGGTGAACGCCCACACTTCTTTGCCTTCGGCTTGTACTCGCTGAACCTGATCCTTTAGAAGGAGCCGCCGATCGACGGAAAGGACTTGCACGAAATCTCTTTGTTCCTCGGGAACCGCTTCGAGAGGCATATCCAAGTTCAAAACCAAAGGTCGCGCAGGTGCAATTTTCGTAGCTGCTGCAAGTAAGGGGAAACAAAAAGAAAGGAGCCAGACATTCTCACAATCCGCACACATGCGCGCCACGGTTTGAGAAAGTGCAAGGTCTTCGCCCTTCATTTCGAGCAAAATCCTCGTCCGATCTTGGAGGAGTCCAATAACTTCAGCTAGAGAAGGTACCTCGAGCTCTCCCAACCTCCCACTATCCAAATCAGAAACTCGGTCTTCCAGGCCATGGGTCCGCTTCAAGTTGTCATCGTGAATGACTACAGGAACCCCATCCGCGGCTAGCTGGACATCAAACTCAATCCCATCCACTCCTTTTGCTAGGGCGGCAACGAATCCCTCAATGGTGTTTTCAGGGTGAGTAAAAGGCAAACCCCTATGGGCAAACTCTATTGGTGAACAAGAAGGGGCTGGGTTCATTCCACTAATCGGAGGAAAGCTCTCTCAATCGCTCCAGGGCTTCCACATCTCCAACCTCTTCCAAAAGGGCTCCATAGTTAAGTCGAGCTTGACGATGGCTAGGTCGCAACTTCAGGGCTTGTTCATATAGGGAGCGCGCTTCTTGCAGCTGATTGCTCCGAAATAGAATATTCCCTAGATTTACATACGCATTGGCATAGTCCGGCTTAATCTGAATCGCCTTACGAAAACAAGACTCAGCCTTCTCTTTGCTCTTACTGGCCATTGCAACCACCCCTCGAGCAAACCAAGCTTCAGGCAAAGAAGAATCGGCGGCCAAAGCTCTTTCGAGTGCACGGGAAGCTCCCTCCAAATCCCCGTTTCGATGCATGATCTTCCCTTTACCAAGCCATGCGGACGGGCAATCCTTGTCCAAAAATAGGGCTTGTTCGTAGGCTTCTTCAGCCCCAACTTTATCCCTCTCTTTGAGCATGAAATCCCCTTCTAAAACCCAAGGAATCGCGTTTTCTGGATTCTTACTTTTTGCAATCTCAAGATGCGATCGCCAATCGCCACCTAGGGTGTTGGAGAGTTCGGCCAGCCGAACAAACAACTCGGAGTCCGCCCCTTGCAATTCAGATGCGCTTAGTAGAGTTTCGTAAGCTTCCTCCAACCGGTTCGTTTCTTTCAAAACGCGGCCAAGAATCTTGCGTGGGTCCAAAGCTCCTGGGGAGTCGAGGATTAGAGCCCGCAAAAGAGCTTCTGCTTTGTCATATTTACTACGCCGAACCAATTCAAATATTTCCTGACTCTGTTCCAATTCTTGAATTCGGTCTTTAGGGTCAGCCAAAGAACCAAGCGGCGAGTCATCTACATCCTCCCATATATAGCCAAGAGCTTCCATCGCCCTCCTTTCGGCAGGATCAGTAGGCGGCGCAGTCTTTCCTGTAATCCCCCGGTCTCCGCTCACAAGCACTTCATCTAAAGCCTTACTCAACTTATCTCGGGTCCATGGGTCCTCTCCAAAAACTTGGAACTCTTCCTTAGGGGACCTGATAAACCTAGTTTGTCCAGATCGCATAGCTCGCAAATCGGACCACCCATAATTCAAAAAAGGCACCATAGATTCCTGATAAACAGGTTGCCGACTTTCTTGTGAGTTCGCAAACAAATCGAATCCATCAAAATCGGTGTCCTTAAAAGGAACGCCCATGAGAGAACAGAGGGTCGGAGCAATATCAACCGTTCCAGCAAGGTCCGCCTTCCTCTCCTTCTTCAAAGTTGGGGAACTCAGGATAAGGGGAACTCGAGTTGTGGAGTCATAGAGAAAAAATCCATGCGTTCGTTCACCATGGTCTCCCAAGGATTCGCCATGGTCAGCGGTCATCGCAATCAAGGTATCTTCAATAAAACCTTTCGAACGAATCGCATCAATCAAGACTCCAAGCTGGTCGTCTGCAAAGGAAATTTCTGCGTCGTAAGGCCTTCCTGGACAGAGCTTGAGATATTCCTCTGGAGGAATGTACTCCGCATGAGGATCGAAATAATGGACCCATAACATCCAAGGCCCTTCGCCCAATTGCTTCAAAGCTTCAATCGCCCGGCTCGTTGTGTCCGAAGCCGTCGTTTCTCGAATCATGAAATCTTCAACCAAATCTGCGGAAGACAAGTTGTCATCATAAAGATCAAACCCTCGGCTTAGTCCATATCGAGAGTCCAAAACGAGAGCAGATACTACAGCGCCAGTACGGAAGCCTTCCCGTTGAAACCTCTCCGCAAGTGTCGGTATATCCTTGGGCAAGGGATGAGTTGCGTTATTGCGAGCTCCATGGGTTGGTGGCCGAAGCCCCGTCAATAAACTCGCATGGGAAGGGAGGGTTATCGGTGCTGGCGCAAAGCAATTTTCAAAAAGAACACCGTGCTCAGCAAGGGAATCCAGAATGGGGGTATGCGCTTCCTCATATCCATAACAGCCCAAATGATCCGCGCGGGTTGTATCAAAGCTCACCAGCAACAAGTTCTTTGGCTTGGAAGCAGAAGAAAGGGACTCCTCACCTGAGCAGGAAGAAAGGATACAAAGGACCAGAATGGCATGGGTTCGCATGAGCACACAGAGTGTAACCCGCCACGCTAATCTCCCGCTCATGGAGCGTTTCATCCTCGCCATTGACCAAGGGACAACCAGTACTCGGGCCATCCTCTTTGACCGCCAAACGAACCCTCGTGGCTCTGCGCAGAAGGAACTCCCGCAAATCTTCCCTAATCCAGGTTGGGTGGAGCATGACCCTGAAGAGATATGGAATGCAACCGTGGAGGTCTGCCGAGAAGTTCTCAATAAGCAAAACATAGCCGCAGAAAGTGTGGCGAGCATTGGCATTACTAACCAACGCGAAACGGTTGTGGTGTGGAATAAAGTCACAGGGAAACCTATTCACAACGCTTTAGTCTGGCAGGATCGCAGAACCGCCGAACATTGCGAATCCCTTCGATCCGAGGGCAAAGAAGCTCTTGTTACCGAGAAAACCGGCCTCCTCTTGGACCCCTATTTTTCGGCAACAAAACTGGCTTGGCTCCTCGACAATGTTGAAGGGGCTCGAGAAGCCGCCGAAGCTGGTGAACTTCTCGCCGGGACGATTGATTGTTTTCTGTTGTGGCGATTAACGGGAAATGCGGTCCATGCAACAGATATTAGCAATGCCTCCCGCACACTTTTATTTAACATCCACCAAAAAAATTGGGATGCCGAACTCCTAGAGATTTTCGGGAATATCCCCCTTGCTGTTCTTCCTGAAGTTCGACCTACTGCGGACTCCTTTGGAAAAACTGATCCCGAACTCTTCGGCGCATCCATCCCGATTGACGGCATGATTGGTGACCAACAGGCCGCTACCTTTGGACAGGGTTGCTTCTCTCCTGGCTCGCTTAAGTCCACCTATGGAACGGGTTGCTTTGTCTTGATGAACACGGGCGAAGAAGCCGTGTCCTCAAACAACCGCATGCTCACTACCATTGCCTGGCAGGTGAATGGGAAAGTCACCTATGCCATGGAGGGCTCGGCCTTCTCCGCCGGCTCAACCATGCAATGGTTGCGCGATGGATTAAAACTCTTCGACCACGCATCGGAATCCGCCGACTTAGCGGCAGAGTCTGACCCCGCCCAGCGAGTTCATTTAATTCCAGCATTTACAGGATTGGGAGCACCATGGTGGGATCCTTACGCTCGAGGTGCCATCTTGGGCATTACTCGAGATACCGGGATTGCCGACATTGTGCGCGCTGGTCTTGAAGCCGTTTGTTTTCAAACTCGCGATTTATTGGATGCCATGGCCTTGGATGGAGCGGGGCAACCCTCAAGCCTTCGCGTGGATGGCGGAATGGTGGCCAATGATTGGACAATGCAATTCTTGGCGAACATTCTTGGGATTCCTGTGGAACGCCCCTCCGTTACAGAGACTACAGCCCTTGGCGCAGCCGCCATGGCAGGCCTTCAATGCGGCTTCTGGGAATCCGAAGATGATTTCGATGCGCATTGGAGATTAAATGCTCGCTTTGAACCTGAGCTCCCAAAAGAGCGAAGAGACATTTTGCATAGAGAGTGGACACAAGCCGTCCAGCGAACCCTCAGCAAACCATTGGGCAAGTCCGCAGACAACTGCCCTAAATAAAGCCAGAACGAGGAGGTTGCCTTGCTCCTTTCTCTATGAGAAGGCCAACCCTGCCCCCCTCTCTCTCCCTTTTCCTCCAATTTTTCGCATTTTTCCCCCTAAATCCCCTTATTCTGCCCTAGTATGGAGGCATGCAAAAGAAGCTTCTCACCTTGTTTCTTCTTGGTGCTGCCAGTGTGTGGGTTTCCGCTCCGGCAAGTGCCGCTCCGCAATGATGTCCCGCTCCAGATTACCAGGGTCCTGGTGATTCAATGGGCGGAGGCGGAAGTCCTGTAGCTCCTGCCACTCCAGGTGGCGCCGGAGGGGCTGCACCAGGGGCACCTGTAACCCCCGGTGGTGGTGGCGCACGCCCCAGCGGCGGTGGCGGCGGAGTCCCCATTAACATTCAGCGGCAACGCACAAGTAAGACCTTGCTCAAAATGAACTGGGATTACCCCGTGTATTTTTCTGAAGCCGAAAAGGCCCTAGAAGAAAGTACAGACGAAACTGTTGCTCAATACGTTCGAACCTCCCTACCACGCGAGGAATCCTTCGACTGGGTTGCAGGAGATGACCCAAGACCTCTTCTTATTCTTCGGGAATGCCTTTTCTGCAATGGCACGGACTACGCTCTACTCAATCGGAAGAGCGACAATGAAAAGACTCTTTTGCTTTCTCAGTGGTTCCACTGTGTCAAATTGCCCAATGATGTTCTGGCGGAGGACCACCCCTTCCGGAATCTCTTCGATGGCAAAAAGCCACCTCACCTCTTCATGTGTAGCCCGGACGGTTCCAATATGCTGGTCCTCAATGGTGAGCAATCTCGTTCTGAACTTTGGAGCAAAATGATTGCAACTCTTAAGCTGGAATACCGCGAGGATCCAGAGAAAGCCGTTAAGAGCATCACAAAATTGCTCGCTGAATACGACCATCTTGACAGCATGGAGGACTGGAGAATAGAACAGCTCGAGAACCTCATCGAAAAAGATGGACCCAAGTCCAGAAAAGTAAAGAAACTGCAAAAGCAAATTGCGAAACTCAAAAAGGACAAAGAAAAAGCCAAATCAAAAGAGAAGGCTCTCTTTGATTTGGGCTTGATTCGACCTCTTCCGGAAAAGGAAGAAAGTCAACCTTCTGAGTAGGTTGCCCTCCAAACTTTCTTTACTAGCGGCAGTTGGCCTTTGTATCGGGCTAACTGCCGCTCCTCTTTCTGCCCAAAAAGAAGATGAAGTTCTGACAAAGGGCGCCACCGGAAACGACCCTTACACAGAAGGAAAGCCGGAACTGAAAGAAGCCCTAGGGATTGCTTCATATGGCCCCTTTCTTTTTTGCGAACACGGCAATGACAAGGTGCAGCAAGAGATGGGCGACCTGGATATTCTCTGGATTGAAACCGAGCACTTCCGCATTGGGTCAAATTTACCGGAATACAAAATTCCAAATGGAGATAAGATTCAGAAAAACAAGCTCCGGGCAGAACTCAAAGAGTTAAACGAAGTCCTTCCGGGTTTTAAATACAAAAGAATAAAGGTGATTGACAAATGGCTCAGGCTGCACCTTTACGCCCAAAGAGTGGAAAAGATTTGGGATGACGTTTCTGAGATCCTTGGCGTGGATGATTCTGCCTTTCCCGCAGGCAGAGGGGAACTTGTAAATGGTGCCTACGCTGGAGAAGGTCCGTATTTTGGGCATGCTGAGAAGCATTGCATTCTCCTCTTACAAAAAGAAAGCAACTTAGGTCGTTTTACTCAGCGGTTCATTAACTTGAATCGGTCCACCCCCATTCGCTGGCAGTTCACCAAGACCGATACGATTTTTTTTGGAACATGTACCGAATTTGGCGAAGGTTATTTCCGCAATGACTCAATTCTTCACAACCACGTCGTTTTTAACGTTGCGCATAACTTAGTCGATGCATTTAAGCATCACACATGGAGTCTTCCTGTTTGGATTCCTGAAGGGATTGCTCACCATCTTTGTCGCAAACAAGACGAACGGTACAACAACTACAGCGCCGTTGAAGAAGGAAGCACAAGCCTACGTAAAGAATGGGACTGGGCGCCCAAAGTTCGCGCAAGGGTCAAGCATGAGATTGCGCCGCCCTCAGAGACCATGGCAAACTGGATGAAGTATGACGACCTAAAGTTCACCAACCACCTCATGGTGTGGGCGCGAGTGGACTACATGTTGAAGGAACACCCGGAAAAATTTGCAAGTTTCGTGAGCAAATTAAAGTCTGGGATTCCTGGAGTCGAATCTTACCAATTGCCCACCGCCGACCAAGTACGCAGTCAACAAAAAGCGGTCTTTATGGAAATGTTTGGGTGGACTTGGGAAGATTTCGATGAAGCGTGGTCGAAATGGATTCTCAAAAACTATCCAAAAAAATAGCCCAGACTCCTAAAATCCAACATCGTCTCCTATTCCGTGGAACCAATTGATTTTTGTGATAGTCTAGGAGTCAAGCTAACCCTCCCCCAAACCCCTCAAACCAGAAAATTTTGCTTACCGCCGCTTTCCTTTTACTCTGCCCTTTCGCCCAAGCACCACTTCAAGAGATCCCTCACCTGTTCGCGAGCACCGATAAAGCCCCTCTTGCGAATGTAGGTATCGACGAGGCCGCTTCTCGAAGCCGGTTAGTCAGCATCAACCTTAACTTACTTTCGGACACTTTAAACCGTACTGACCAAACCGGTTCTTTTCTCTTAAATTTCTTCGACGATGACAGCGTTCCTGTTTCCTTCGGGAAAGTTGAGCCTGCCTACGGCTCTGGCTGGATGTGGCACGGCGCAATCGAGGGAGACCGCGACAGCTCCGCCATTTTCTCCGTGACTGATGGTGTCGTCGTTGGAACGGTTCGGTACAACGATCGCCTATTCCGAATTAATACGGCCGGAAATGGGATTCATCGCATTTCTGAAGTTGACGAAACTCTGTTCAAGCCCTGCGGCACGAACTCTTCCCATGAAGTGCACGCAACCTCTACCGGAACTGGAAGTAGCGGATCTCGTGGAGCTGGAGGGAATCCAGATGTTGACATCATGATTGTCTATACGACAAAAGCTATGAACAACCAAGGTGGCCTTAATGGCATGAACAGCCTAATCAACCTAGCGATCACAGAGACCAATAATGGCTATAACAATAGCCAAGTAAACCAGCGCCTGAACTTGGTTCACTCCGCGGAAATGGTTGGGTACACCGAGCCAACTAGTTTCAGCACCATGCTCTCAAACCTAAAGGGGAAAAATGACGGGAAAATGGATAACGTTCACACTCTTCGAGATCAATACGGAGCCGACGTTGTTTCCCTCTTTGTGAATGGCAGTCAGTATTGCGGCATTGCCTACTTGATGACGAATGTTTCCCACTCCTTCGAGTCTAATGCGTTTAGCGTGGTCTCAAGAACTTGTGCAACCGGCTACTACTCCACAGCCCATGAGTTGGGCCATAACATGGGTTCCGCCCACGACCGAGCAAATGCCGGCGGGGCATCTCACTCTTACGCCTACGGCTACAGAACCTCAGGAAACCGATATCGCACCATTATGGCTTACTCGCCAGGGACTCGCGTAAATCGATGGTCTAACCCCAACATCACTTATGGCGGCTACACCATGGGCGTTGCAAACAGTGAAGAAAATTGGCGGTCTTTAAATGACAATGCCAATGTCGTTGCGGGTTGGCGAACTAATGTTCCCTCGACTCCTGTCCTGACTGTGCCTTCTTTGCTTGCAGGATGGCCTGCCGTTCTCGAAGTCAGCAATGTTGACCCTGGGGACCAAATTTTCATTGGTTACTCCGTCTCTGGAGGTGGTCCAACAAATACCGCATGGGGTTCCGCTGACTTAAGCCCTCCCATACGCAATTTTCCACCCATCATTGCGGACCAGTCCGGAGTTGCGACTTTTTCAGGTACGCCTCCCTCGAGCGCACAAGGAGTTACTGTTTGGTTCCACTCTCTTGACCTCACAAGCGGCTTGCTTAGCAATAGCCTCTCGCAAGTCATTCTCTGAGAGAGGGCATCTCCTTACATTCGGCCTGCAAGATAGCTGGCGCGAGCGGCAACGTTCGTGCCAGTATTTTTTTCAGCCAGTTTTCTTAGCTTCTTGGCCACTTTTTTGTCGCCGCCGTCTTTCCATATTCCCTTTTCAATTTTCAGGAGAGACTTTGCCGCTTTGAGCTCAGCCTTAGATTCGACAGAACTAATTGCTTCCCGCATGGAAGTAATTTTTTCGGAATAATCAGGATTCTTCTCGAGCTGAGGCCCAAGATGCTCGAGCATCTCTTGAGCTTCTATCGGGTGGCCATTGGCGAGCATCCAATCAAACTGGGAAAAGGCAAAATCCAATTCCAACTGGGTGCGAGAGGCGAGCTCTTTTGCGCCAGCAAGAACAGCTTCGGTATCCTTGCTACCAGGTTTAGCTTGCAGGCTCGCAATCCCAACGAGAGCTTTACCGTATTCTCTTTCATTGATCTCAACCTCGATTTTCGAAACCGACTTTGGAATATCCTTCCGGCCCTTCTTTCGAGCTTTTACGAGTTCAGAAATTTTTTCTTCGGCAGCCTTACCAGACCGATTGGAATACCCTGACATCACAACTGCCCCATCTGAATCTAATAAAGCGAAGTTTGGGATACCGTTCATTCCTGTTGAAAAAACGCGCTCAGTCGTCCAGATTACATCGCCCCCCATCCACTTCCTTTCCAGCAGAGTGGAAACTAATTTGTCACGATCGGACCCTTGAACTTCAACAAAAACAACCTGCAAATCGGAGCCGTACTCTTCTTGCATTTTCATGGCCATCGGCACGGATGACCGGCAACCAGGTCAGCGAGTACCCCAAAATTCCACGAAGACGGGCTTCCCCCGAAAATCAGCCAAACTGGTAATGCCCAAGCTATTGAAAGGCACAGACTTGAAGTTGTACTCAGGAAGGTCTCCTTCCTGGATTTGGGCGCTGAGAGGGGCCACGGCACAAATCAAAGCTAAAAGAGTAAGGATTCGAAGGCGCATTTCTCTATTAAGGGGTACTTTAAAGCGATTTTGAAGAATCGCTGAGGAAGCCCCATTATATGCTTGGAGCCAAAATAGCTGGCTCTTCCTTGGAAAATTGGTCGGGGCGAGAGGATTTGAACCTCCGACCTCTGCAACCCCATTGCAGCGCGCTATCCAGGCTGCGCCACGCCCCGGCCACCCCCCCCATTTGAGCAGGTAGCTCAGTCTGGTGGGGGGGAGAAGTCTATCAGAGAGCATTTTTTTTGGAAAAGGACTTCAGTGACATTTGTTTGACTCCGAAAGAGGAAGAGAACAATGTTGCTAACCCCCCTAAACGCATCTGTTTTGGCCCTTGGAGCCATCCTCCCCCAAGACAACGCCCAGGTCACCCCCGCTTTAAGGAGCGGAAGGACGCCAATTTTGGCTGCTCCTAATGGCCAAAACTCCACCCAGGCAGTGGTTGCCCCTCCCTGCGCTTTAGCCGCTGGCGGCAATTTCATCCGAGTACAAACAAACTCGCCTGGCCCGGCTATGGGAGAAAAGCTGAAGGGAATCGTCAATTTGGGCGGAAGCCTAGATGCCTTTGCCGCTTACAACCAACTTGGAGCCCCTGGAGGTCTATACAGGGTTCATCTTCAAATGTGGGACTCCGAGTCCGTAGGACGAGCAGGGGCCCAAATATCGATGGCCCAACAAGCAGGGTATCGAGTTCTCTTGACGGCCTCCGGAACCCCTTTCCACCTCGCATCAAGCTCGGATGGCCAAATTTACGAGGGCGCCATCCCTCCCTTTGCTCGCTCGGTACCTACTAGCGTGGAAAGTTGGGCAAGCGAACTATGCGCCAAGCTTCAAACCATTCAATCCCAGTTCGGCGCCCTTCCCGATCTTGTCGAAGTAGGCAATGAGCCTGATCGACCCGAGTCTTGGGATGGCTCTCTTGAGGATTACCTCAATCTTTACTCTAGTGCCTCGCGTCAACTCATTGCACATTTCCCAGGAATCCGAATTGGCGGAATGGGGTTGGCAGGGTCCGAGTCGCAAATGGGACAAGAAAACAGTGCATTAATCAACATGATTGAGCATTGCGATGCCAACAACCTCCCTTTGGATTTCCTCTCTTGGCACAACTACGGAATGAGCACGGAGATTCGTTACAGCCGAATCATTCAACGACTACGCAATAATCTAAGCGAATCGGGTCGCGCCAATACGGAACTATTCATTACGGAATGGAATATTCGACCCAATACTCTCCTAAGCGGGTTAGAGTTCGATGATTCCCACGGTGCGGCAAACCTCACATCTTTCTTGGCGGCATCCCATGATTTGGGCCTCGATGGGAGTTGTTTTTTCATGCTTCTTGACCTTGAAAAAGATGGGGCTATTCAAGATCTCACGGGAAATGCACTGGGAGCCTTAAGCTCTCACGGAATTAAAAAGCCAGCATATCGGGCCATGGAGTTTGTTTTCCAATGCGCGCAAGAAGCCTCACTTCCCGTTGTGCTCCCCGACAACGAATTCGCTTTAGGCGCGATTGCGTCCCAGAGTGCCGGCAGAACAACCCTGGTTCTCGCAAATGACCCCGTTAGCCCACGATGGGTCTTTTCTAAATCGTGCCGCGAGTATGGACTTCGACCTGGTGTCATGCTTGATTTACTTAAGGGCATTGGTGCATCTCCATTGAATCCACCCTCTTTGAACTCTTTGTTGACGGCAGGCCTCACTAAGGAAGATGCACGCTCCCTAATGGTTATTCTTGACCGTTCCTTGGAGGCGCAGCGACTTGAAAACGAAGCGCGCGTGATTGAGATTCAACTTGAGGGTATGGCAGCTCCATCAATCTCTGCTGTTTGGCGCTTTGACAGCGCCCATAACTCCCCTCTCAGTCGGCGAGTGGACCTTGTGCCAAGCCTAGAGATTGCAGAAGCCCAGGCGAAAGCATCAGCGCTGGTTACTGCAGATCAGTTCTTGGCCACGCTCGGAAATGAACTGCCACCGGAACTTCCCGAGTGGGGAAGTTCAGAAGAAGAGCTCTCCTTTGAGTTGGGCATCACCATCGAAGAGGCGCACCAGTTAAGAAAGGCGATTGGCAATACTCTCCGCGGCCAGCGCTTACAGAACATTTCCTTCTTTGACACCCTTCCCGGATCCAAGCTGGAGATGGAAACTGCAAATGAAGCCGGAATCAGAATTGTTGGGGCGACCCTTCGACTCGAACTTCAACCCAACTCAGTTGTCGTACTTAAAGTCGAGCAATAAACCCCACGTTGCCCAGGGGACTCTTCTACGGCTAACCAAATTTTGTCCGGCTCCACTTGGGGAAACTTTTCTGCAAGAGCAGCTCTTAGTTTTTTTCCAAGCCAAGCTGCCATATTTTCGACAGATGTATTATTGAGGGGAAGGACAAGGACATCCTCCTTTGGTGCAGCATAATACCGCTCACGGTATCGAACCTCGACAACACCATCTTCTCGGGTTTGGATTTTGAGTTCCGGATGTTCGCCTGGAAGAAGCCAAACTTCGTCAAGCTGCTCCACCAAATCCCGCAAAAGTGGCTTAATGGAATAAAAATCCATAACTAAGCCCTGCTCGGAAAGTGGGCCCTCGACTTCGGCGTAAACACGATAATTGTGCCCATGCAAGCGTTCTGCGCTCCCGTCGGGGAAAATGAGAAAGTGGGCGGCGGAATACTTGAGATACTCCTTATCAACCTGGATGGACCATCGTTCCATGGCGAAAAGATACCGTCGCCAACGAATTGTTGCGCTCGATTCCGATTGGAGGGCCTTTGCTCCTAAACTAAGCAGGAGATGACCCCTCGCCGACCCACCGACTCACTACTGAGCATGGCAGCCTTGCTTTGCCTGCTTTCCTCGTGTGGCGGCTCCAGCCCTGGCTCCGAAGCAAATACAGGGACAGGAGCTTTTGAGGAACCGCCCAATGTCATCCTCTTTGTCATTGATACTTTGCGAGCAGATCGCCTTGGCTGCTACGGAAACCCCGCCAACCCCTCTCCAACTTTGGACCAATTTGCTAAAGAAGGAATTCTTTTTGAGCGAATGTGGGCACCTTCCCCTTACACGGCAACTTCGCATGCCAGTTTGTTTACATCAACCTATCCTGCCACCCATGGGATTTGGAATCGGCAACGCCTGGACTCCAAGGATGGGGATATTTTCCCTGCTCTACCTGATTCGGCCATCACCCTTGCTGAAGTTATGTCGGAGCTTGGATGGGAAACGGCCGCTATTGCTGGAGGCGGTTACGTAAACGAGCGACGGGGCCTTGCCCAAGGGTTTGATTATTTCGACTCGCATACTTTTGGCGCAGTCAATCGAGTTGGTCGAGCAATTGATTGGATCAAAGAAGATCGCGACTTTTCACGGCCCTTCTTCATGTTTCTTCATACTTATGAGGTTCATTACCCCTATCTCCCAGACGAGGAGATGATTAACCGATTCGATTCTGAATATCAGGGCCCACTACGAAAGGCCGTTTCAGATGCCCGCATCTTTGCTGAAGATTACATTGCCAAGTTCCCTGAAAAGAGCCCAATCGGCCCCGTTCAGAAACAATTCTTCAAACCCCTTTTTGAACGCGAAGATTTTTCCGATCGAGACAAGGAATTTGTCTTTGCCCTTTACGATGCGGAAATCGCAATTGTTGACCGAGAATTCAAAAAACTCCTCCAGTTTTTGAAAATGGCCAACCTCGATGAAAATACCGTAATCCTGGTAACCGCTGACCATGGTGAGGAGCTATGGGAGCATGGCTACTTTGGGCATCATCGTGTTTGGGATGAAGTTATGCACATTCCATTTCTTGCACAAATCCCTGGTGGGCCAGAAGGAGTTCGGCGGTCGGACTCCATGGACTTGGTTGATGTGATGCCATCCTTGTTAAAGCTGCTTGAAGCTCCAATTCCCCAGGCCGCTGTTGGCGAAGCAATCAATTGGCTTCAAGCTCCTGCCCAAGCCGTGGAACGCGTCCATATTCACCAGGCGAACTGGCCAAAGGCCCGGGATGCGGTTCGGACCGGGGAGACAAAGGTTCATTTTTTCCCAGACGAAGAATTTCCTCCTCAAGTTTTCAATCTTGCAATAGATTCAAATGAGGCCAACGACCTTGCTCCGACGAATGCTGGTCAGAAACAAATCGAGCAGGCAAACCAAACTCTAGAGTCCTTTCTCCAGTTTTCTTCACAACTTCGGAAGACCTGGAATCTATTCCCAGTCTTTCACGGCCTTGGCAGTTTCACTTCTGAAATGAAGTCGGAGCTTGAAGGTCTTGGCTATCTGGATAACGAAGAAGATTAGGCGCCCACAATTACGCCCGAAGCGGAAGTTCCGTCGATGAGGACTTCCAATGGGGATTTGAAGCGGGCCAAGCGAAGGCCGTTTGGGCGTTCTTCTAAAACGCTGTTCCGAAGCCAATCAAAATCGAGCTTGCCGTCACCTAGTTGTGGATTCACTGTTAGGTAACCTACGTGGAAAGAAGTCATGTTATTAAAGAAGTGGCTTCCTTCCGAAGGCTCCACTCGCAGGTTTTCAAAACCGGTTTCAACGACAGCTTTGACTCCAGAGATTAGCCCCCACTCCACGGGAATTCCGAGCCAAGGGTCCGAGGAACCCCAGCGCCCAGGGCCAATCAACAAATACGGGCGATCTTCCGAGATTAGTCGTGCATTTAGTTCGCCAATCAAAGCCGCAGTCTCTCGACTCTTCGCACGGTCAAACTCCATTGGGTCCACAAACAAAACATCATGGATTCCTTCATAGCGACAATTACCCAACGCTCGGCTAGATGCGCACAGTAGCTGTTCTTCAGAATACTTTTCCAAATCCACTTTTATCTTTTCAGAATCCACCACCATGGGCCGCACTTGCAACAGGGCTAGCCGCTTAGGCAATCCTATATCTCCTTCCAAATCAACGGCGAATTCAATCTCAACGGGACTCCCCATTCCCCATCGCCCCGCCTCCAATAGTTCTTCCATCAACCCCGCAAGGGGGAATGAGCCATGCTTTAAAACTGGAGCAAAAGTAACTAGCCTCACACCAGAACGAGATACCCCGTCGGTAATCGTTTCGTTTTCAGAAGACCAAGTGGAAGCAAGAGGTGACAAAGTTCCATCTTCATCTGCAACTTGCAAATCAAATCGAGAAGATTCAAAAGTCCCATGCCCTTCAACGCCTTCTACCGAGCAATCCAATCGCAAGGCGTAAAAATTACGTTGGGCATTTTCCAAAACATCCTCCACTAAAGAATATTCAGGTTGAACGAGAGGGTGGCGTGGGCAAAATCGAAGGCCGGCACCTCCTTCCACGACGGTTCTTCCTAAACCTAAAGCAACTGTACAAACTCCGTCGTTGGGCTCTACTGGACCGAATGGGTAATAGTTGTGGGAACGTGCAACACCCGCAAAACTCGGGTAGTACTTCCCGTCATGATCCCGACCAAAAAGTCGCTGGATAACCACGCCCATTTTTTCTTCCTCGTGCAAATAAGGTGTTGCCCGAATAAATGACTTTGCCCGGCGGCTATATGTCGAGGCATAGACCAGCTTCACTGCTCTACAAAGCGCAGCTAACCTGCGGTCAGGATCTTCTTCGCAATTCGGCAACATATAAGTGGAGTAGATACCGGCGAAGGGTTGAAGATGAGAATCCTCTAACAGGCTGGAAGATCGTACTGCAAGAGGACCGTCGAAAGTATTGGCGATGACCATCAAGTCTTCAATCAATTCTTCCGGCAAGTCGGCCGACACAAACATTTCTTCAATTTCAGGGTCACTTCGGTCCCCCAAAGCATCGGCAAGCAAGCTATTCTCCTCAATAAACCTATCAAATAGTTCTGTCGTCAAAACAACTGCCGGAGGCACAAGCACTTTAACTCCAGTGAAACTCTGTCCGGGCTGATAGTACCGCAAAAGGTAGTTAATAAAGGCAAGCCCTCTAGCTTTTCCTCCCAAGCTCCCTCCGCCTATTCGACAAAAATCAATCGTGTTATCGAAGCTCTTTCGGTCAAAGTCAGCAATTGTTCCGCGTTGAGAACCTTGTCTCGATTCATGGAGAACTCGATTCAAATAGGAGCGCATGCCCCGAGCTCCTGAAAAATCTGCTACCTTTTTCGGAGCAAGCCGGTCAGCCAGCTCGAACTCCGTTCTCGCGCGCAGCCAAGTAGAAAAGTGGTTCTGCGTCCCATGAAAAAGAATGCACTCGTCCGTCACACCATGAACCGCCTCTTCCAGCTCCCGAATCGTCCCCGCAGTTGCTTCCACGGAACCATTGGGATTCCGGAATACAAAAGGGCCAAAGCCAAATTGGAGCAACATAAACTCCCGCATATGTTGATAAAGAAGGGGTGAATTCTTGTCCACAAAAGATGCGCCAATAGCTTGAGAGTCTTCCGCTTTGCTGGCATCACTTGACTGAACCATAATCGGCAATTCTGGTCGTAGCGAGCGCACCCTCTTCATGAGTCGCAATCCCGCACCATCTACTTCAGCGCCATCCCGTTGCTCAGGGATCTTGGCGTCAGAGATGACACCCAACAAATACCTGCCATGTTCCTGAATAATTCGCTCTGCGCCAGCAACGTCTTGAGCCAATAGAACTTTGGGTCGCGCTCGAAGTCGAAGTAGCTTATGCGAAAGGTTCACCGCGTCGGATAAAACCCTTTGGGATTGGGCGAAAATCTCTGCATAAAGAAGTGGCAAATAAGACGACAAGAACTTCAAGGAATCCTCGACCAAAAGAACGGCCCTCACCCCAACCCTTGCCGAGTCGTGCAGAAAGTTAACCCGGTCTTCAATCAACTTGATAACTGCAACCATTAAGCGACTATCACCATTCCAGTGCAGCACATAGTCGAATGGATTCCTAGAGCGGCCATCCAAAGAAGCCTGGACAGCTCTTGCATCATTCCCAAGAAGAACAACTGGCATACCTCCTTGAGTGGCTTTGACTTCTTCTGCAAAACCTGCCGTATCTACTTCTCCAAATAGCGGAGTCACAATGACCAAATCGAATCTGTGGTTCTGTGAAAGAGTTTCCATGGCCTCTTCCACCGTCGAAACCCGCTTCACTCGCGGGGTATATCGCAGATTCAATTCACCATAATCCGCCAGCAAAGGCTCAAGAACTTGCCCATCCTCTTGAAACACAAAGGAGTCATACAAGCTCGAAACAAGTAAAACCTCTCGAATACGGTAGGGCATCAGATTTTCAAATCCCTGAATACCCACGCTTTCCAGGACAGTACGAGGTTCTTGGTTCATCATGCTTTCATCTTCTTCCCGACTCTAACGCAAACAGCCCGGGCCGCCGAAGACCGGGCTGTTTCGTAAGCGAGGACGGATCGAAAATCAGACTAGCCCTTGGTCCATCATGGAGTTTGCAACCTTCAAGAAACCAGCAATATTAGCTCCCGCGACATAGTTGCCTTCCATGCCATAAGTACCCGAAGCGGACACACATGACTCATGAATACTATGCATGATTCCCTTAAGTCGGTTGTCCACCTCTTCTCGGGTCCAGGACAAGCGCGCGCTATTCTGCGCCATCTCCAGTCCAGAAACGGCAACGCCACCTGCATTGGCAGCCTTGCCAGGTCCGTATAGAAAGTTGTTCTCAAGGAAGACATCTACTCCATCAGGGGTCGTGGGCATGTTGGCACCCTCCGACACCAAGTTCACACCATTCTTCGCCATATTAGAAGCATCTTTTCCATTAATCTCGTTCTGAGTTGCGGACGGGAATGCGCAATTTGCGGGCACATCCCAAAGCGGGTTGTAACCAAGCATTGGGTCGGTTTCGTAGTAAACCGAATTTCCAAAGTGCTCGGTGTATTCGGCAATTCGGCCGCGACGATTGTTTTTCAAATCCATCACAAACTGGAGTTTCTTTTCGTCAATTCCATCAGCGTCGTGAATCCAACCACTTGAGTCAGAGAGAGTCACAGCCTTTCCGCCAAGCTCGTTAATTTTCTCGACCGTGTACTGGGCAACATTTCCGCTACCGGAAACAAGACAAGTCTTGCCTTCCAGGGAATCGTTTTTCGTGGTCAACATTTCGGCAGCAAAATAAACGGCACCGTAACCCGTTGCTTCTGGTCGAATTAGAGAGCCACCCCAGTCCAAAGACTTTCCAGTCAATACACCGGTGAATTCGTTACGTAAGCGCTTGTACTGGCCGAACAAGAAACCAATCTCTCGGCCGCCAACACCTATATCCCCTGCAGGAACATCGGTGTTTGGACCAATATGACGAGAGAGCTCAGTCATAAAGCTTTGACAAAAACGCATCACTTCATTGTCGGACTTTCCTTTTGGGTCAAAATCGGAGCCACCTTTGCCGCCACCCATGGGCAGAGTGGTCAAGCTATTCTTAAACACTTGCTCAAAAGCAAGGAATTTCAAGATACCTAAGTTCACACTTGGGTGAAAACGAAGCCCACCTTTGTAAGGGCCAATTGCGCTATTGAACTCAATGCGGAAGCCCCGCTGAACATGGACTTCGCCCCGATCGTCCATCCAAGGCACACGGAACATAAGCACTCGTTCTGGCTCCACAATCCGCTGCAGAATCTTGGCAGCTTGGTATTCAGGGTGCTTTTGGAGAACAGGTTCTAGCGAAGTCACGACTTCTTCGACTGCTTGAAGAAACTCGGGCTGTGCGGGGTTTTTGGCTTCAACTTGGCCAAGAAAATCGGTCACGAAGTTAGACATGGTGGTTTGGGTAGTCATGATTCTCCTCTGTGGAGCAAATGAGTGCGTAGGTTAAACCCTTGGGGGGACTTTGTGCAGGGGGGAAACCCTTAATTTTGCGTTTATAACTTAATAATCCACGTCTTCGCCAGCGAAAACAGGCCCATCTGTACATGTTTTGGCCCAGGGCCAACCCCCAAAGCGGCCAGATTTCGAGGCTTTGGTGGGACAGCCATTACAGACCCCAATCCCACAACCCATATAGGTTTCCAGGGAAAGCTGGAACTCCAAACCCTCGGCCCGAGCGAAATCGGTAAATCCATGCAGCAACCCGGGTGGACCACATGCACAAAAAAGGGCCCCGTGGCCAATTCGGTCACCTTTCAATTCAGCATCCAACGCCTGAACAACAGTCCCATGAAAGCCGCAGGATCCGTCGTCCGTTGCAAGCTGAATCTTCAGAGTCCCGCCCTCAAAGGCCGTCCTGTCGTAGAGGCGGTCTTCTGTGCGGGCACCAAAGATGAAGTGCGTTTGAGCCTTTGCTTGTTCCCTCGCATGCGCATAGGCCAAGAAGGGGGCACTGCCCACACCACCAGCCAGCAAAACAACTTCGCGTTCGCTCGGCGCCACTTCAAACCCATTGCCTAAAGGCCCGGTCCAACGCAAGCTCTCTCCAATCGACAACTCGCTCAAAATACGCGTACCTGCACCCATTACCTGAATTAAAAAACTCAGATGAGTGGGATCCGATTGCCCATAGATTGAAAAAGGGCGCGGTATGGTTAAATCTGAGGGCCCTACCGGAGTCAACATGGCAAAGCGTCCAGGATTCAAAGGCTCCAAAGGAGTTGGTAACTCCACTTCCATCAAAAAGGCATCTGGGCCGCAGCTTTGTTTCCCTGAAACGAGAACGACTTCAGACCGAGCATCAGATGGAAGGACTCCCATGGTTGCAAGATTCTACCCTCGCCGATTGCCTAAGATTGCAGTCGTGAATCGCATGGACCACCCAAACCGTCGGCCAGCTTCCGGGGCGGCCGAAGACCCGATTTTGGCGGCAGGTATCGTGCTTTGGCGGCTCAGCAAAAGCGGCACTCCTGAGTTTCTTCTTTTGCGCAATTCACTTCACAAAACTTGGGGTTTCCCAAAGGGCCACGCCGATTGTTCCGACGAAACTCTCGAAGCGACCGCAATTCGAGAAACGCTTGAGGAAACGGGGATTCGAATTCAGCCAGACCAACTCAACCCCCATTTTTCGGACACGCATATTTACAAAACGGGCAATCGAGGCTCCTTAAAGCGAGTTGTGACTTGGCTAGCGGAAGTTCCTGCTGGAACCGAGATTCTATGCTCCGATGAACACGACGAACACGGTTGGTTTATTGAATCTTCCGCGCTCGAACACCTTGAACATCAAGCCCTTCGACGCACCCTGATTCGAGCGGCGGGACGGGTAGAATCTGCCCTTCCATGAGCCCCAAACAGGCACGTCAAATCCTCGATGCCCACTCTCCGCCGGGAGAGGGGTGGCCATTGCACTGCCGCCAAGTTGCCAAAGTGACTCGTTTGGTGTCGGATTCGCTGACTGCCATTGGGGCCAACCTGAATTCAGACGATTTGGAAGCTCAAGCCCTTCTCCACGACATCGGCCGGGTACAAACTCATGGTGTCATGCATGGATGGGCTGGTTTTACCCTTCTACGCTCCCTTGGGCACGAATCCGTTGCGCGCGCCTGCCTAACTCATTGGTTCAAAGGACGCGACGAATCAGAACTTCGCGCCAGCGGCCGACTGAAGGAATCATTCATCAATAATTTGTTCAGTGCTCTCAATCCACCTGAATGGACCTTGGGTGACAGCGTGATTTCTTTTGCGGACTCCTGCGTCAAACACGCAACCATCGTTTCCCTCAATGATCGTCATGCCGACTTGATTGAACGCTATGGTGACTCCTCATGGATGCGTCGAGCGAATGAGCTCGCCGTTCAACATGGGGAAGAACTTTCCTCGACTCTCGGCCAACCGGTTGAGAATCTCGTTTCGCCTTTCTACGGTGACACTCTTCATGCCTGACACCTTGCACCTAGGCCTCGACCATTTTGATGTTCAAATTCGAAGCGCTTTAGCACAGGCACTTGGTTTAGAAAAAGATTCATTAAAGCTCGAGCGCCCCCGCGACGAAAAAATGGGCGAGTTTGCCTTTCCTTGCTTTCGATTTGCGAAAGAGAAGAAAACTAATCCTGCTGAGCTTGCCAAAAAACTTGCCGGAGAGCTCTCGGTTGAGTTTGTAGCCCCATCGGCGGCGGGGCCCTTCTTGAATTTCAGAGTGGAGCCAGCCGCTCTGGCGAAGCGTGTGGCATCTGATGTTTCCAAACCCAACTACGGTTGCGGCAACCTCGAAGGAAAAGTAGTTGTCGAATACAGCTCGCCTAATATTGCCAAGCCAATGCATGTGGGCCATCTTCGCACTACAGTCATTGGTGCCGCCCTTTCCCGACTAGCTAATCGCGCCGGCCATGAAGTCGTCCGCATCAATCACCTTGGCGATTGGGGTTCGCAGTTTGGGAAATTGGTTGCCGCTTGGAATCGTTGGGGAAGTGAAGAAAAACTCTCAGTCGAACCTATCGACCACCTTCTTGAACTCTATGTGCGTTACCACAAAGAGGAAGAAAACGACGAGTCGCTCCCTGCTGCTGCCAAAGTTGCATTCCAGGAATTGGAGTCCGGAGAGAACAATAAAACTCGCGTGATTTGGAAACGGTTCACGGAATACTCTCTCCGAGAGTTCAATCATATTTTCGACCGCTTGGGGAGCACCTTTGATTTTGTTCGAGGAGAATCCTGGTACGAAGACCAGCTCGACCCTCTCATTGATTGGCTTGAAAGTACAGGTGTACTAGAAGAGAGCGACGGCGCCACCATCGTGGATTTAAAGGACCACGGCATCAAAACTCCCTGCCTTGTCAAAACTGCCCACGGCACCACTCTCTATGCGACGCGCGATCTCGCAGCCGCAAAATCTCGTTGGGAAGAGTTCCAATTCGAGCGCGCGCTTTATGTTGTTGGTGCCGAACAAAATCTGCACTTCCAACAATTCACAACAGTCCTAAAAAAGGCAGGTTGCGAATGGGCCAGCCGTATTGAGCACATTTCATTTGGCTTGATTCGCCTGCAGGAAGGAAAGCTCAGCACCCGCGAAGGCCGCATCCTGTCTCTAACCGAAGTTTTGGACCGCGCCGTAGAATTGGCGGCCGAAATCATTGAAGAAAAAAATCCTGAGCTTGACCACAAAGAAGCGGTTTCCGAACAAGTTGGCGTAGGCGCAATTATCTTTCATGACCTAAAGCATCAGAGAAACAAAGATGTTGTTTTTAATTGGGGAGAAGTTCTTTCCTTTGAAGGGGACACGGGTCCTTACTTGCAATACTCCCACGCACGCTGTTGTGCAATTCTCCGCAAAGCAGACCGCCCTGCTCCTTCAATTGATTCAATCGACCTAGGACTCCTTAGCGATAGCCCCGAACTATTTGTTGCTTTGGGCCGCTATCCCCAAGCCCTTCGCGAGGCTTGGGAAAAACGCGAACCTATGATTCTCGCACAGCATCTTTTGAAAATTGCCTCCGCGGGAAATGCTTTCTATCACGAAAAGCGCGTTCTAGGCGAGAGTGAAGAGCTCGAATCCGCCCGTCTCTGCGCGATTGACCTCCTTCGAAAAACTTTGGGGGACGGTCTCGGTATCCTGGGTGTACCAACGCCTGAAGAAATGTAATGGAATCCAACCCTATGACAGCTGACCCTAATAGCTTGCGCCTGGAGGATTATCTCCGAGATGTTCCCGACTTCCCCAAGCCTGGGATTGTTTTCAAGGACATCACGCCTCTTCTTGCTTCCCCCGAGGCTTTTCGGGTCGCTGTTGAGCGCCTAACTGAAGCCGTGCGCCACCTCCGCCCCACTCACATTGCCGCAATTGAATCGCGCGGATTCCTTTTCGGTACGCCAATGGCGGAGCGGCTGAAGGCGTCCATCATTCCCCTCCGAAAGCCTGGAAAGCTCCCCTGGAAAACAATCGAGGAGTCCTACAACCTGGAATATGGCTCCAACACTCTTGAGGTCCATGTGGACGGCGCGGGCCCTAGTGACCGTGTGGTGCTTGTAGACGACCTCCTGGCCACCGGAGGAACCGCCTGCGCTTCTGTAAACCTAATTCGGCGCCTTGGAGCCGAAGTCGTGGCTTCAGTATTTGCCGTGGAACTGGATTTTCTACGCGGCCGCGATCTCTTGCACGGTATGGAGGTCATCAGCCTGGTTCATGTGGACGGGTAGAGTCCGCGCCCCGTTGTCCCTAGAATCCTCCAACATGTCTTCCGCCATGGAACCCCTTCAGCCTGATGAGCCCGCGCTCACCGCAGAAGAGCTGTGGGCAAAATGGAAGGAGACTGGCGATGACAGATTGCACTCCCAACTTGTGGAGATGCATGCGCCTTTGGTTCGATTTATCGCCGAACGGATGTGCGCCGGCCTTCCACGTTCAGTGGATGCTGATGACCTTGCTCAAGAAGGCGCCTTCGGCTTGATGGATGCTATTACGAAATTTGATCTTGAGCGCAAGGTCAAGTTTCGCACTTACTGCTCAACCCGCATCCGTGGCGCCATCTTGGATTCGCTTCGTTCGCAAGATTGGGTGCCTCGTTTGGTGCGCCAGCGGGCTTCCAAGTTAGAAAAGTTACGCCAGAAATGGCTAGCGACTCACGGAACCGAGCCTGGTGAAGAAGAACTCGCAAAACTTTTCGAGGTTGAGGAAAAAGACCTCGAAAAGATGTTGAAGAAAGCCCAGCCGCGTTCCATTTTGAATGTGAGCGACCGGCGAGTTTCGCCAAGTGCGGAGGGTGTGGAATCTAGCATTGACACCTTAAAGGCCGGCCAATCCAAGGATCCTGCGGAACAAGTTCAGGCTGCAGACCGCTGGGAGATTCTTCTGAAGAATCTATCCGACAAGGAAAAGCTCATCCTGAAAGGCTATTACCAAGACGGACTCACTTTGCGGGAGATTGGCGAAAAGTTGGGAATTACCGAGTCTCGCGTTTGCCAGATTCATGCCAACACGATTAAACGATTGCGAGATCGGTTGGCACCTCCGACCAACTAAAGCGAGCGGTGGCCCTTCGCGACCTCGCTTTTCCCCCATCAAACTGGATTCATTCGGTCGAGGTCATTGATTCCTGCCCAAGCACTTCGGATGTATTGCGCGAACGGTTGAAATCTGATTTGTGTGACTCAAACCTAGGAAAAGTACTTGTGGCCCGAAACCAGACACAGGGCCGTGGACGCGAAACGCGCGATTGGTGGACCGGACCCCCCGATTCAAATATCGCTCTAACCGCTTGTCTTTCGCCTCCCGAGCCTCCGCTTGTCGCCGGGCTGCTCGCTGCTTGCGCGATGGCCAAAGTGGGCGAAGAGTATTCGAACTGCAAGTCTGCTCTGAAATGGCCCAACGATGTGCTATTGAAAAATGACGCGGGGGAATGGGCCAAGTTTTGTGGGATTCTTTCGGAACTTATCGCCGGACAACCCAATCGTTTGTTGGTTGGAGTAGGCGCCAACATCCTCCAGGCACCCCCAAGTGATGTCGCTCCTTATCCCACAACTTGTGTGGGATCCGATGTGGACTTAGGAGCTTTTTTGCAATCCTTCCTGGAGGAATGGGAAAAATCGTGGGCGCTTTACCAAGGCCACGGCCCAAAGGCTCTCGAAAAGGAGTTTTTTACCCGCCTGACAGCATGGGCACCAAAAGGAATTCGAATCCCCGAAGAACCTGACCTTCCTACGGGTAGGCTGTTAGAATTCTCGGTTTCCAAGGGCCTTTCCTGGGGCAAAGCGGACAACTCCATAACCCGCCCCCTCGGTCTTCTCCCCTCCTTGGAAGCCCTCTAAAACCCATGGAACGATTCAACGGACGACACGACAATCAACTTCGCGAGGTACGCTTCACGAGAAACTTTACGGATAACGCAGAAGGTTCTGTGTTGGTGGAGTGCGGTCGCACCCGCGTTCTCTGCACTGTGAGCGCGATTCCCAAAGTCCCTATGTTCCAAAAGAACAAGGGCGAAGGATGGCTTACTGCAGAGTACGCCATGCTTCCTGGCTCGGTGGAAGGTCGCAAACATCGCGAGTTCCAAAAACGCGACGGACGCTCCGTTGAAATTCAGAGGCTCATCGGTCGGGCTCTTCGCGCAGTTATTGACCTTTCCGCCTTTCCTGAACACACGCTTCATGTGGACTGCGATGTATTGCAAGCTGATGGAGGAACTCGATGTGCAAGCATTTCGGGTGCAGCTGTTGCTCTTCACGATGCGCTTCAAGTGTTGAGCGGTCGCGGGAAACTTCGCCACTGGCCAATGCAGGATTGGCCCGCTGCTGTCTCCGTGGGAATTGTGGCCGGCCGTGAAGTTTTAGACTTGGACTACGGCGAAGATTTTGAAGCGGATGTGGATATGAACATCGTGGCCACAGCAAGTGGAAAAATAATTGAAGTTCAAGGAACTGCTGAAAGCGATCCTTTTGAGCGTGAAGCATTAAATCGCTTGATCGATTTAGGCGTTGACGGGGTAATCGAACTAACTCAACTTCAAAAGGCCGCCGTTGAGGACGGGGCCACCGTTTGAAAAAGCGGTACATCTTCGGGCTTGTAGCGGCTTTGCTGCTGATTCACGGGCTGGATCAAGGCCTGCGCTTCCCCCCTCTTCAGTTCGATCCTGCACCAATTATTTTGGAAGCAGAGGTGGACGGACTTCAGATTCTCGCCGAAGGGGCTTATTTGCGGAGAGATACGGAAAACTTGGTGCTGCGGACTTTCGTTCCTGAGCCCCGAATTGAATTCCGTGCAAAGGAAGCTTGGGCAGGAAATGTTTTATTGGAGAACATTCACCCAGATGCGCATTTCGAATCCAACCCTTTTTTAATTTTCCGAGGCGGGCTGACTTCTCAAATCGAAATCCAGCTTCCCGCTGGCGAATCGGCAATACTTCAACTCCATTTCCCTGAAGGGGAAAGTTCCCGATTTGCCGTGATTGGCGATAGCGGCGGGCGCGGCGAGGCGGCTTGGGGATTTACTCGCGCCGCAGAGCTAGGGGCAGAATTCGTTCTGCACTTGGGTGACATTTCTTACTCCTCGGCCGATTACCCAGCCGCCACTCATGTTTGGAATGAATCACCGATTCCGATTTACACAGCGATTGGGAACCACGACTTTCGTGGGTTTGGAGAATCTCCGATTCAATTTTTCCAGGAGCACTTTGGCCCCCTCAATAGTACTTTTAAGCTAAACGGTGCCTGGTTTTTGAACCTTGACACCGCTGCCGACACGGTTCCAGCTTGGGGTGGCGAACGTGGGAAAACCCTGGAACAATTCGCCCGCCTTCGGGGAAAAGAAACTGGACCACTCTTTGTTTGGACTCACCGCCCTTTGGCGGATCCACGAGTTCAAACCGGAGAGCGAACTCTCGAAAATGCGCATGCCCTTAACCGAACGCACGAGGCCGACTGGTTGAGAAATCAGCTCCTGGAACTAAAGACTACTGCTCTCTTCGCAGGGCACATTCACCACAGTTTTGATTTTGATGACCACGGCCTACGAACCCTCATTGCGGGCGAAGGCCTTGCTGCCAATGGAGAGAGCGCCCAAATCCTCCTTGGCGAGTGGTCCCCCACTGCTCCCCCTCGACTTTGGTTTGAACCCCTCAACATGCCGGAAACTGCTCACGGCTCTCAGGAATAATCTTGGCCCAAAAACTCCTTCTTGCGAGCGGCAACGCTAAAAAACTTGCCGAATTGCGTTCAATGTGCGCTGACCTTCCCCTGGAAATCCTTTCACCTGAGAATTTGCCAAACGGCCTCCCTGAAGTCGATGAAGACCAAGACAACTTCCTGGACAATGCCACGAAAAAGGCGTTCTCCGCCGCAAAAGCCGCGCGGGAACAGATTGGGGAAGGGATTTGGGCTCTTGCCGATGACTCCGGCCTCTGTGTAGAAGCCTTGGACGGGGCGCCCGGAATTCACTCCGCCCGCTTCGCAGGCCTTCCGGAAAGCGACCCGCGTGAACTTCGCGATGCCGCCAACAACACCCTTCTCTTAAACAAACTAGATAGCTTTCCTCCTGGACAACGGGGTGCAGCTTTTTGGTGTGTTTTGGCCGTTGCCCGCGAGGATGAATTGCTTTTTGCCGTGGAAGGATCTGTCCAAGGCCGAATATTGGAAAAGCCAAGCGGCGAAGACGGCTTCGGATATGACCCGCTCTTTTATCATGAACTATCAGGGCGCAGCTTTGCCCACCTTTCAAGCAAGGAAAAGGCCGCCGTCAGCCACCGTGGCCAAGCCATTGCCAGGCTTCGTCAAGTCCTCGAACACGCCCTCTCCTCCTAACCAGTATGCCTCAACCCATTCCTCCGGAACGCATCCGGAACTTCTCAATCATCGCCCACATTGACCATGGAAAGTCAACGTTGGCCGATCGTTTCTTGGAGATGACGGGTGCAGTAGAGAAACGGAAGTCCAGCGAACAAATGCTGGACTCGATGGAACTTGAGAGGGAACGCGGCATCACCATCAAAGCGGCAGCGGTTGCTTTGAAGGCTGAGCTGGATGGCAAAGAGTACTTGCTCAACTTGATTGACACTCCTGGGCACGTTGACTTTTCTTATGAAGTTGAAAAGTCTTTGCAGGCTTGTGAAGGGGCCCTTCTTTTGATTGATGCCGCGCAAGGCATTCAAGCGCAAACCGTAGCTAACGCCATGCTCGCCATGGATCAGGACATGGAAGTGGTTCCTGTGTTCAACAAGGTGGACCTTCCACACGCCCGCCCTGAGGAAATCGGCGAAGAAATGGAACATGTCCTTCTTTTAGAAAAAGAAACTGCCATTCACTGCTCCGCCAAAACGGGCAGTGGCCTGGAAGGCGTACTGCGCGCCATTGTTGAACGAATCCCGCCTCCTGAGGGCGACGGAGAGAAACCTCTCCGAGCCCTGATTTTTGACGCCAAATATGATGAATACCGCGGGGTCGTGGTTTACTTGCGGATGGTGGACGGGCATATCCACAAGGGAGACATGGTCCACATGATTGGCGGGGATGCAGACTACGAAGTCTTGGAACTCGGAAAGTTCACTCCAAAACCTGTGCCCCAGAATAGCTTAGGCCCTGGTGAAGTTGGGTATCTCATCTCGAACATCAAGCAGCTGGAAGATGTTCGAGTAGGTGACACTGTCACCATACAAAAAGGTGAACGCGCTGGCGCTTTGGAGGGCTATCGCGAACCCCAGCCAATGGTTTGGTGCGGTATTTACCCCACCAACTCAGGGGACTTCGAAAACCTTCGGGCGGCTCTTGCCACTTTGAAACTCAATGATTCCAGCATCATTTTTGAGCCAGAGTCTTCAGACGCTTTGGGTTTTGGTTTCCGTTGTGGTTTCTTGGGCCTATTGCACATGGAAATCGTGCAAGAGCGACTCGAACGCGAATCAGGAATTGATATTGTCCAAACCGCTCCTACCGTTCCTTATGAGGTCATCATGAACGATGGGGAGTCTGTAGTCATTCACTCCCCCGGCGACTTGCCAGACCCCATGCAGTTCACCGAGTTAAGGGAACCCAAGGTTGTCACGCATATTTTGGTACCGACTGAGTCCATTGGCGCCGTCATGAAGCTATGTTCCGATCGCAGAGGCACCTTCATGCGACAAGAACATTTATCCACATCCAGAGTCATGCTCACATGGGAACTCCCTCTTTCGGAAATCATCTTCGATTTTTACGACCGCCTTAAATCCGGGACAAAGGGATATGGCACGATGAATTACGAAGAGCCTGTGTTCGAGGCTAGTCAGCTTGTTCGAATTCGATTCCTGATTTCGAATACCGAGGCAGATGCTCTCTCCATCATTTGCCATCAAGATACCGCTGAACGCCGAGGGCGGGCAGTTTTACGGAAATTGCGCAAGGAAATCCCTCGCCATCAATTTGAGGTGGCCCTTCAGGCAGCGATTGGGGGCAAAATTATCGCTCGGGAGTCCATTCGAGCTTTGGCCAAGAATGTGACCGCCAAATGCTACGGTGGAGACGTAAGCAGAAAGAGGAAGCTCCTCCAGAAGCAAAAAGAGGGGAAAAAGCGGATGAAGTCCATCGGAAATGTGGAAGTTCCGCAAAAGGCCTTCCTCGCAGTTCTCTCTCAGGACGAGTAAACTCTCCTGGCCTCAACATGGCCAAAAAAGAAAAATCAAAGCACCCCTTCCGCGACTCGATTGAAGTTGTGATTTTCGCCATTGTGATGGCTTTAGGGCTCAAGGTCTTTGCTGTCGAGGCATATCAAATCCCAACTGGCTCCATGATGCCGACCTTGATGGGTACGCAGCTCATTGACCCCGACCGCCAAATTCCAAATGGGAGTGTGCATGACCGCGTCTTAGTAGACAAAATTTCTTGGTGGCTTCGGGATCCCAAGCGTTGGGAAGTGGTTGTGTTCCGCTACCCACTTTTGGCGCACCAAAACTATGTAAAACGTATGGTCGGAATGCCCAGCGAGGATTTGGCGATTTTGAATGGAGATATCTGGACGCGAAAGGACGCCTCTGAAAATTACACCATTGAGAGGAAACCCGAAGACCTCCAGAACACTCTTTGGAAATCTTGTTGGCCGATTCCTGGTTCAGACGCAAAGCGCTGGATGGGTTGGGAGACTGCAAACCAAACTCCTGGAAAAGATGGATTGCTGAAACTGCAAGGACGGCGCTCAATTCAAAGTACGAAGATTTTTCACGATGATTATCGCAATGGCTTCCCGGACTCCATCTTCTGGCGCATCCCCGTCACTGGGGCAGGTGTTCGCTCGCGAAATGTTGTTTCAGATTTGAAATTGGAAACCACTTTTGTTCCCGATGACTCTGCCGGCCCCCTGGAAATCCGAATGGATGCGGGGCCGTTCCCAATTCGGCTGCGGCTGGAACCCGGTCAAAGCCCAAGCATCACTCTTCATTCTCCTGATGGGGAGGTTCACACAGGTGATTTCCAACACGAAGCTGGGAAGGGTGTCGAAGTTTCAATCGCCTTCTGGGATCACCGCATTAGTGTTTTGGTTCAGTCAGAAGGCAGTAACTGGGCTTTGACCAAAAACCTGCGACTAGATGCTCAACAAGCGACAATGAATCGGATTCGCTTCACCGCACAAAATGGCGGGTGGAGCGCTTTCCCGCCGAAAGTTTTCCGTGACATTCATTATTTACCCCCTCTCCGTGGTGGTGGCGCCCCTTATTTCACAATTCCTGAAGGGCAATACTTCATGATGGGCGACAACACCCAAAATTCACACGATAGTCGTGACTGGGAGGCAAGGGAATTGGAGTTAGACCCACCGGTTGACGGCCGACTTGCCTTGCGCGGAGATAATTTTCAAAGTGGAACCGATCCCAACTTTGACAACCCTCGATGGGACATGGGACGCAAAGTGATGACTTTCCGAGATTCCACTGGCGAACAATTTTCCGTACCTCGAGAGTCAATCGCAAATGATCAGCGTGTCCTCTCTCCCTTTGTTCCCCGAGATCATCTCATGGGCCGAGCTCTTGCCGTCTTTATGCCCTTATGGCCCACTCTCCGATTTGGCTTTGTACGATGAATGAACTTTCTCCCACATACGACGCGGACCTCCTGAAAACCGAAGCCCTGGATAAGTCTTACAAGGGGCGAAAGGTAGTTGACGGTGTCGCGATTGAAGTCCACGAAGGCGAGTTCGTGGGCTTGCTCGGTCCAAACGGCGCAGGAAAAACGACCACCTTCCGGATGTGCATGGGAATGGAATGCCCTGATGCAGGGAAAATTTTCCTGCGTGGGCATGAAGTGACAACCCTGCCAATTTATAAAAGAGCAAAGTTAGGTCTTGGGTACCTGGCCCAAGAAGCTTCTGTTTTTCGCCGCCTTTCGGTGGAAGACAATTTGCTTGGTATTTTGGAACTGACTCGACTTCAAAAGACGGATAGGGAAAGGCGGTGTGAAGAGTTGCTGGTTGAGTTTGGCCTGGGCCATATCCGCAAGAGCATGGGCGAGGTCCTATCTGGTGGAGAACGGCGACGCTTAGAGATTGCTCGCGCACTCGCCACCGAACCCAGCATCCTCCTTTTGGACGAGCCCTTTTCGGGGGTAGACCCTGTTGCAGTCGAGGAAATCCAAGGAATCCTTAAAAACTTAAAAGGCAAAGGTATCGCAATCCTTCTCACCGATCACAATGTTCGGGAAACTCTCCATATCACCGACCGTGCCTACATTTTGGCTGAGGGAAAAGTACTTGCGGAAGGGACCCCTGAGAAGCTGGTTGAAAACGAGCAGGTGCGCAAAGTCTATCTGGGCTCGCGGTTTGAGCTTACTTAGGGGATTTGCCCTAATCCACCGAGCTCTCTTTGCTCCCCCCATAGCCCAGCTCTGGCGGCCTCGCTAAACTACTGCCCCTCTAACCAGGATAGACCCTTGGAAAGCATCGTTTTTGTCAAAAGAGTGCCCTCAACAACGACCCGAGTGAAGGTCGGCGGCGAGGGGAAGTCCATCGACCCTACTGGGGTCGAATTCATCCTCAACCCCTACGACGAGTTCGCCGTTGAAGAGGCCCTAAAACAGAAAGAGGCCGCTGGTGCGGGCTCGGTTTCCGCAGTTAGCTTCGGAACTTCGGACTCGCAGAAAGAGCTTCGAACTGTTCTTGCGATGGGAGCTGATTCTGCAACTCTCCTCCAGTCCGTTGAGGCATCCAATGCGGATGGCATGACTACTGCTCGAGCGCTCGCTGCGGCTGTTGAAGGTAAGAATTTTGACTTGCTTTTGTTTGGCAAGCAGGCGGTAGACCGCGACCAACATGGAGTTGGTCCTGCGGTCGCAACTCTTCTCGGCATACCTTGCATCACAGAAGTAGTGAAGATGGATGTCGCCGACGGAAAAGTCACTTGCCAGCGAGAAGTTGAAGGTGGGGTAGAAACTGTCGAAGCGCCACTCCCCTGCGCTATCACCTGCCAAAAGGGGCTCAATGAGCCTCGATACGCAAGTCTGAAAGGCATTATGCAGGCTAAGAAAAAGCCTATGGATATTGTGGAAGTGGACGCCGGCTCCCCCGCAGTTGAGGTTCTTGGCATGGAGCTTCCAGCCCCCCGCAAAGCTGGCCGCATTATCGGTAAAGGCGCCGACGCTGTCCCGGAGCTTGTCGAAGCTCTTCGTAACGAGGCCAAAGTTCTTTAGAAGCTCATGATGACCAACATCCTTGTCGTTTTAGAAACTCGCGATGGCGCCTTGCGCCCCGCATCATTGGAAGCCGTCGGCGCAGCACATGCCGCCGCCAATGGTGGGACCGTAACTGCGCTTGCAACCGAACAAGCCGAGCTCGACGCCGCTGTTTTAGGCTCTGCTGGAGCTGATTGCGTTCTGATTTCAGATGTTGCAACGCATTCCCCTGATGGCGCCGCGGCAACCGCCGTGCGCGTTGCCAAAGAACGCGATGCCAATGCGGTTTTCCTGAGTGCGACCGTGCGTGGCCGCGACCTCACAGGCCGCATTGCCGCCGCTTTGGGTACTGGTTTTGCTGCTGATTGCACTGCAATGGAGGCTACCGAAAGCGGCCTGAGCTTCACGCGCCCTGTTTTTGGAAGCAAAGCCCTCCTTCATGTTCGCGTAAACGGGCCCGTTGCTGTGGCTTCTCTTCGCGGAAACCACTTTGCGCCTGCAGGCCGCGACACCAACGCTGAATTAGAAAGTTGTGCAGCCGAATCAAGTCAAGCACAAGTCCTTAGTGTTGCCGCAAAATCTGGTGAGCGACCCGATGTTTCAGAAGCCAATCGCATTGTGGCTGGAGGACGGGGAATGGGCGATGCCGCAAACTGGAGCATGCTCGAAGCTATCGCCGACAAACTTGATGGCGCCGCTTTGGGTGCTTCTCGCGCAGTAGTGGATTCGGGCTGGCGCCCTCACGGTGAACAAGTTGGGCAAACGGGAAAAACAGTTTCCCCCGAACTCTACATTGCTTGTGGCATTAGTGGTGCAATCCAACACCTCGCCGGGATGTCTTCTTCAAAGTGCATCGTTGCCATCAACAAAGATGCCGAAGCGCCAATCTTCCAACATGCCACTTACGGCATTGTGGGTAAAGTCGAGGAAGTGCTCCCCGCTCTAGCGGACGCGCTCTAGTCCAAGCCGAGTCGCCGAATTTCCTCGCGGAACTCTTTTTCGTTTGTCAATGCGACCGATTGGGGGTTCTGCTGAAAGCTAGCCTTTGCAGGGTCCAGCCAAACGGGACCGTTGTCTGTGACGAGGACATTGCGCGCACGAAGGCCGCGGTACAGAATTCCAGCCTGCGAAATGGCTCGCACACTTTCTACTAAGGCATGAAAGTAAGCGGTGCTCGGCTGGTTTCCTGCTTGAAGATAGGTATCCAAATCAGGGGCTTCCACTGCTTCAGTTGCAAGCCAACTCTCCCGAACAAAGCCAAAAGAATCCCTTCGCTCCCACCAATCAATGGGTTGAACAACGGAAATACCAAGCTCCCGCATCTTCTGAAGGTTCAAAAACTCTCGTTCAGCCCGAGATGGGCTCCGCCAGGTGTGGCGAAATGCGGCCTCAAGACGTCGGAGGGGTTTAGGAAAGTCATAGCGCTTCACGAAATGGCTTTGTCCATTCGAGAGGGTTCGCTTTTCGACAGATGAGGTCTCGGTTTGAACAAAGGGCTTAAAAACTCCATCTGAACACTCCATCTTTTCCAACAAAACAACCACTTGTTCACTAATTCCACGCGCAATGAACCCTTCCCGAACAACTCGCAAGCCCGCAAGCTCGGCTTCATCTTGAAAGGTCTTTCTGCTTTGGGGAAAGCGGTTTGATTTGCGCCCGCGAACTCGATGCCGCCAGGCTTGAAAACAGCTTCGGTCAAAATAGCTTGCAATCACCCAACGCCGACTGACGCGGGCCAATTCGGAAAGAGCCTCTTTTCGCTGAACGGACTCCGGAAAATGGTGCAGAAGCCGAAAACAAAAAGCCAAATCCACAGAGTCGTTGGCTAGCGGGATGCGTGAGATGGCACCTTGAGCTCGAGGTCCGGACATTTGTCCAAGCATTGCCTCAGACTGATCCACCTGAAGGAGCTTAGGGGCATGAGTCTGAAGCAGGCGGGAAAACCGTCCTGTGCCGCAGGGTAGATCCAAAATTATTCCCAAAGGACCTGCCCAGCGCAAAAAACGCTTCGCCCATGCATGTTCAATTCGATGGGTGCGCCTAGCATGCTGGGTTTCAGTCCAGCGGGCGCCAGAATAATTTTTAGCAACTCCTACGGCATCGTAATCCTCACGAAGAATAGCTTCCCTATCGCGAATTGAGCCGCTCACAGGAAACAGTCCTCGCAGTCAGGCAGCTCAGTCCAATCTTCGCCAGCATCAATCGCAGCTTCTAGCAAATGATTCACCGAGTTGTATAAACAAGTCACTTCAGAACATTCTTGAGAGGCATCAAAATTTTCCAAAACTTGAGCCGTCCCTTGAGAACCCGCTTTCCCGCTCCAATCACCGGACTCGCCAATACGCGCACGACTTACACCTCGATGGGCAGGGCAATTGAAAATACCAAGAGGTGAAATCACCTGCCGCAGGGCTTGCATATGGCATATCTTGGGTTGTCGGGTCAATGCTGGCCAGCTTCCATCCAACAAAACTTGCAGGTTCAAGGATTCAATCACCCGGAAGTTTTTTAGATGCGCTGTTGCACGACGTGAGGCTTCGATGCCCGCTCGAATTCGGTCCTCACCACAGACCTCTTTGGCTACTAAGACCTCTGCGCCTTCGGCAGTCCGGCTGAGATAGGGCTTGAAAGAGATGTAGTCAAAGCCATGGTTTCCCGCTAATTCAGCAGCTGAGGCCATTTCCCCCACATTCTCTATTAAAGAGGCATCCTCCCGTTGCGCACCTTTCCAAGTAATGACAAAGGAGAAACCCAAAGTTACATCTGGGTTGGCGGAGCGAATCAAGCACGCGGATTCGCAACATTCTTCAAGGGATATCCCCGACTTCGGATGATGCATGGCCTGAAAGGTTTCGTTCGTCCCGCTATCCAAGCTCAGCCGAACCCAGTCCCCGGCCTCTAGATAGGAGGCCGCCTCCGCAATGACTTCGTTTCGACTTCCGTTGGAGACAACGGCCACTTGAAGACTGAGTTCCTCTTTAATGAACTGGACCATGCTCACAAACTCAGGGTGTAGGGTCGGCTCCCCCCCCCCAATCAAAATAATCGACTGCATTCCACGATTAGTCAAAGCTCGGAGAGATGCCCGCAAGGAGTCCATGTCATAGCGCACAGGTGAATTCAGCGAATCCCAATCAATGCAATGGTCGCAGGCAAAATTGCAAGCCGTCGTCAAATCAAGGTTGACAGACAAAGGTCCTAAGTTTTCGGGGAAGATTGGAGCTTCTTTTCCCTGAGCAAGGGAAGACCTAACCGTTCGTTGCCACTCCAAGTAACGCGCAATAGAAGCATGCGCCCTTGGGCCACGCAACTTAGCAGCGAAATCGTGAAAACGATCCATGTCTAGCCTTGGGGGCGAGCCTCCAACAATTCCGCAAGGATAGCTTGCCGACGAATCAAGTTTTCATCCACGGGAGCAGAGCCACTCTGCTTCACCTTCTTCAACTCGTTCAAAAAGTTCAAGACTGCTCGCGGCATGGGGTCTTCTCCATGAATTCGATTTCCATCTCCATCCGAAAAGAAAAATTTATACCCCGGCTGCTCGATTTCCCGCCGAATCAAAGCCCCGTCTAGAGAAAACTCTGCAGGCCTTGGCCAAACATCTTGGTCCACAAGCTCTACGGCGCAATCCAAAGTCCGATTCGCCGTGACAACTTGAAATTCCAAGACACGGTCATGAATGTATTGAATGCCGCTCAATTCCATCGGACCCGGACAAATGGCTTGAATCAATGAAATAGGGTGGGACAACATTTCAATCCAACGCTCAATCCCCTCTCCCGCAGGAGTCATGCGCATTAGAAAACGCGTCACTGAAGCAAGATTTATCTCAGGATGAAGACGAGAAAAATCATTCATCACAACCGGCCATTGGCAAGTTTCTCGCAACAATAAACCCATCGCTGAATAGGCATGGGCCAAACGCGAAGCATCGGAATGGTCTTCTTTCGCCGTGCGCTCCAAAACAGGACACATTGCCTCGGGGCAGGAAATAGACGAGGCCAACAATGGCTTCTCACAAAAAACATGGATTCCCGCATCCAAGGCCATCGCCAACCAATCTCGATGAGTCCCTACAGGGGAAGCAATGATGAGGGCATCGGGGGCGGCAGCGGCAACAAGTTCATCCCAATCCGAAAAAGCATCGCACTCTAAGCCTTTTCCAGCCAGCCACTGGCGCGCATCTTCTGCGGTTTCGGGTCGGGTTCCCCAAATGGCGTTGACATCAATACCACCTTCCACTTGTAATCCCGCCTCGACAGCTTGCAGTGCCAAAAACGGACCGGTTCCGTTTCGCACGCGCCGCGCACCAATCACTGCAAGGCGAAGAGGTCTTGGAGTCTCAGGAATCACAAAGAACTCCCGTCTGCTTCAGACTCAAGTTTTTCTTTCAGTCGGCCCAGTCCTAACTCCGCCAACATGTTCGGAATTCCCCCATCACGGCAACGCGCAAGAGCCTCGCCCAGTTCCATAAGTACTACTCGCGTCCCATGTTCCATAGGCGAGCCGTCGCCTTCAGCCAATTTTCCGTCTTCAGGTGGAGCACCTTCCAACTTAGCTTCCAGCAGAAAAACACACTCGTCGGATGCTCCTGGAGAAGGGAACATAGCCGAGCCAAGAGGTTGAAAAGCAATCTCAGGCAAATCCACACCGACTTCTTCTCTAGATTCTGCCGCTGCGCGCCGTTGCAATCCCCCTGCACCCTCATCTGTGGGTTCCAAAATACCTGCAACCAATTCAATCATTACCAAAGGCGCTCCCGGTCCTTCCTGGATTAATTTTTTTGTGCGCCGCAACCAAATCGGAGGCCGCACACCTTCCTTCAAAACCACCATCACGCGACCATCGGCGTCTCGGTACCAAAGCACCACCCCCACCGCATCGGTACTCCGTCGACTCGAAACATCGCAGTTGTATTCAGGCGAAGCGGAGCCATCTGAATACAGATGCCTCACTCGCAATCGACGCAGAGTCAGAAATCCGGGTGAACCAAGGGTTTCGTCTTGGAGAATTTCGAGGGAGTCGGGGTGCTTGGTCACGAGGACATTTTAGGGGGAGTCCCTTACCCTATCGGGATGCCGGACACCCTTCCCAAGCTCCTTGAGCGGAGCACCCTTGCCGAAAAGCTGCTCCCCCTCCGTGAAGCTGGCAAGACTGTGGTTTTGTGCAACGGTGTGTTTGACCTTTTGCATGTTGGGCATACCCGTGTTTTGGCCGCAGCTGCCGCCAAGGGCGATGTTTTGGTTGTTGCAATCAACGACGATGCCTCGGCTCGAATGCACAAAGGCTCCGGTCGCCCAATTCACCCAGCAATTGAACGAGCAGAGATTCTTTCTGCTCTCTCGTGCGTAGATTGGATTTGCATGTTTTCTGAGGAAACTGTGGCCGCAACCTTACAAGCTATTCAGCCAAATATCCATGCGAAGGGCGAAGACTACGACCCTGAGAGGATTCCTTCTGATGAACAATTGGTTGCCGAAGAACTTGGGATTCAACTCGCTCTGGTCGGTGGTCCGAAGGTCAACTCCAGCAGTCAAATCGCTGATAGTCTTGAACAAGGGAGGGCTTCTTAGTGGAACGAATTGGCATCCGCCTTCCTAACCCCATCGGCGATGTGGTTGCGGCTACCCCCTTGATTCGACTCCTCAAACAGCGCAACCCTGAAGACCGCATTGTGCTCATTGGTTCCGCCAAGGCCATCGAACTTTTAGACGGTCTAGACACTTGGCACGAAGCCGAGGCTCTTGAAGAAACGCCTCACCATGGGAAGCTGTCCGCTTGGGAAGAGGGCACTTTTCTAAAAAAACTCCTACTTGACAAAATTTACCTCCTTCCCAATTCTTTCTCTTCCGCCTTTGCAGCCATGCGCGCAGGTATTCCCAAACGTGTCGGACGAAAAACATTGGCCCGTCATTTCCTCCTGACACGCAGACTTCCGAAGGTGGGTGAACCTCGCCCCATGTCCCGGGTGTACTCCGAAATCGTTGGAGAAGTTCAGCCTCCCAAAATCGAACTCGCCTGCACGGAACGAGGGGATCGTCTTGCCAGGGAAACTTTAGAAGCCCTAGCTCCACACGGAATCCAACCTCCCTTTCTTGCCGTTGCCCCTGGTGCCGCTTTTGGACCCTCTAAGGTTTATCCAATCGAACTCATGGCGAGGGCTGTCCGCCTTTCAGAAAAAAAGACCGGTCTTCAACCCGTTTACTTTGGTGCCCCCAATGAATCCGAGCTGATTCGAAGTGTTAAGGCTCTACACCCGGCCCCATTTCTACATTCTTCTCTCACCGAGATGAAAAGCCTTCTCAAGGAATGTGAGGTTCTTCTTTGCATGGACAGTGGCGCTCGACATATCGCTGCAGCCCTCGATGTACCTCAAGTCATTTTGTATGGCCCGACAAACCCTCGTTGGACAAACTTTGAACAGGAAATGACGGTTGCTCTTCGCCTTGAAGATTTACCCTGCAGTCCTTGCCACAAAAAAGTTTGCCCCACCGATCATGCGTGCATGCGAAACCTCACCCCCGAAGAAATCGCTGAAGCCGTCGAAACGGCTAGGCAAAAAGCAATAATATTGAGTTTTTAGTTTTCCAGCACCATGACGGATACCTTCCGAGCTCCATACCCATTTGTTTCAGCAAAAGAAGCAGAACTTTATTCCGAACCAGAAGCCATTTGGGAAACACTTTTGGCGGACATCGCTTCGGCACGGGATGAACTTCTAATTGAAAACTTTATTCTTCGGCCTGGCCTAGCCTGCGATGCCATCGTAGATGCAATGTTTCGCGCCGCCAACAATGGGGCAGATGTCAAACTCATGGTGGATGCTTTTGGATCTAGCACTTTGGATTCTTCAATCCAAAGCCGACTAACCAACGCAGGTATTGAACTCCAATTTTATAACCCGTACAAATTGCGAGATTTCTTCGGTCGCCGTGCTGCCGCCCTCCCCCGCACGCACCGCCGCCTTATTTTGGCGGACAGGAAGGTCGCTTGGGTTGGTGGAGTCGCTTTTGATGACCAATGGTGGCCTGCCTCCGAGCAGCCAACCGCACGGGATACCATGCTGCGCCTCTGTGGGGCTGCGGTCGAGCATTTACAAGATTGCTTCCAAAGGCTTTGGAGTGGCGTGGGATCGGGCCCTCGCTTACGCCAAACGCCAAGTCCCGCACCAGAAGAACTTCGGGCCCTCCCCCAGTACGCCTATCGACGGCCAAACTATCGCCGGGCTCTCCACTACAACCTGCATGCAGCGAAAGCTCGAGCTTGGATTGCTGTCCCTTACTTCATTCCTGGACCCCGATTGCTTGCGGACCTGCGCATTGTTGCGCAACGTGGAATTGATTTACGACTCCTTCTTCCAGGGCAAATCACCGACCATCCGACGGTGCGCCTTGCGGCTCGACGTTATTACGGTCGACTCCTTCGAGCTGGTGCCCGGATTTTGGAATATGAACCAGCTTTTATGCACTCCAAATTCGCTGTTTTCGACCACGAGCGACTTTTGGTGGGCTCATCAAACTTGGATCGCTGGTCCATGTTCATCAACAATGAACTTGCTGTTGAAGCTCGAAGCCAACGCTTGGTTTCCGAGGCCAATGACCGGTTCGAGGAGGATTTTCAAAATTCCAGAGAAATCACACTCTTGGAGTGGCAAGCTCGGCCTTGGCGCCATCGCGCAATGGAGCGAGTTTTTGGAAGATTTGACAAACTTTTTTAATTCCCGTGCAAATCCGTCTCATGTCTTGGAATATCCACCGCGCCATCGGCATGGACCGGAAGTTCGCCCCAGAACGCATCGTGGAAGTCGTCCGACATCACAAACCAGACATTCTTTTAATGCAAGAAGTGGATCGCGGAGTGCCTCGTTCCAGACGCCTTTGGTTGGACCATGAGATTGCCAAGGCATGCGAATTGCCCTGGCACTCTTGGGCACAGGCGCATGTCTTGAAGGTGGGGAGCTATGGCAACGCCACCTTGTCTCGCTTCCCGATTTTCAAACGCAAGCACCTAGACCTGACTATTACTCGAAAAAAACGTCGTATTGCTCTTTATACGCGAATCCGACTCCCTGGTCACTACAAGGACTTCCATGTTTTCAACTGGCACCTTGGTCTTTCCGCACTCGAACGGCAAAAGCAAGTCCATCAACTCTTCAGAACGGGAACATGGAAAAGCCTCCGAAAAAATGCGCGGGTAGTTTTGGGTGGTGACACGAATGATTGGCGGAATCTTCTTTTTCACAAAGCCGTAAAACGCGAAGGCCTGCACGCGTGGAGTGAGCATCGGCGGAGACAACACATCTTGACCTATCCATCACCTGCCCCAGCTGGAGCTCTAGATAAGTTCTTTTGGCGAGGACCATTAGGTGACGAACACATCCACCGAAGCCGCATGAATCTTGCAAAAGTCGCAAGTGACCATCTGCCTTTATTGGCAGAATTCGAACTCTTATAGACTGCTAAAAAGAAGGACTTAGCTTTCTGCAATGAGTTGCGCCAGCCCCACGCGATTTCAAGCCAGTTATTCTTTATTCAACAGCGCGTTCAAATCCGTTTCATCCAAAACCGTAACGCCCAGGTCTTCAGCTTTTTGGAGTTTGGAACCTGCCGATTCGCCGGCAACCAAATAGTCGGTTTTGGCAGAAACCGTCCCGGCTACCTTGCCACCCGCAGCTTCGATGCTGGTTTTCCATTCTGGTCGGGGCGCACTCAGGGTACCGGTCAGGACAAACACCTTGCCCGCCACCCCTTCCACTGCAGTTCCTTTGGTTTCCGCGGGGGCTTTAGGCCTCACCCCAAGCTCCAACATGCGCGCGATGGCATTTGCGTTTTGGGAATTCCCGAAAAAATCAATTACCGAAGCGGCAACTTCTTCCCCAACGCCTTCCACCTCAGATAGGGAAGCCACCGCCTCTTCCGACTGAGCCACTCTGGTAAGTTCATCCAAAGAGGAAAACTTGGCACAAAGGGCGCGCGCAGTTTCACTCCCGACCTCGGGAATTCCCAAAGCAAAAAGGAACTTAGGGAGCTCAGGTTCCATGGCACCAATCACTTGTTCCTTCAAGGCCATGGCAGACTTTTCACCCCATCGCTCCAACTGGGAAATTGCCTCGAAATCAAGCGCAAAGACATTTTCCACGGAATCAAGCAAACCGGCTTCGGCAAATTGGGAGACTGCCTTTTCCCCTAGACCTTCGATTCTCAATGCCTCACGCGAGGCCAAATGACGAATTCGGCGCAACACTTGCGCCGGGCAATCCATGCTTGGACAAAACCTGTGCTCTCCTTTTCGGGAAGGTGTTGATCCACAAGAAGGGCAAGTGCTCGGCCATTCAAACTTCGGGAGCTCCTTTTTTCGAGCATCCAAAACCGGTCCAACAACTTGAGGAATCACATCCCCTGCTCTGCGAACCATTACGCAGTCCCCAATACGAATATCCCTTTCGGCAATGTACTTGGCGTTGTGCAGGGTCGCGTGGCGAACAGTGGTTCCCCCAATTCCAATGGGCTCCAAATGAGCGCGTGGAGTTAGACGCCCAGTACGCCCTACTTGAATTTCAATGTCCAACAAAGTCGTCATTTCTTCTCGAGGAGCGAACTTATGCGCACAAGCCCAACGCGGAGTGCGAGCGCGCGAGCCCAAAAGATGGCGGAGTGCAAACTCCTCCACTTTGACCACAACGCCATCCATTTCATATTCAAGTTCATCCCGCTTGGCTTCGAGTTCATCATGAAAAGCAATCATGCCTTCAGAATCAGAAACAACTGCGTGATAAGGGGTGATTGCAAAGCCCCAGCCCTCCAGCGCTTTCATCGCTGCAGTGTGGTTCTCAAAATCGGATCCGCCTTCATGCCGTACCAAATCCCAAGCCATGAACCTCAACCCTCGATTCCGCACAACAGATGGGTCCAAACGTTTTAGTGTGCCAGCAGTGGCATTCCGAGGGTTTGCAAAAACTGAATCACCCTGTTGAGCCATGCGGGCATTCAGCTCCGCAAAACCCGATAAAGGGATCATGACCTCTCCACGGACTTCCACAAGCGAAGGGATTATTGACCCTTTCTGGCCCCGCAAGCGGAGGGGGACCCCTCCCACTGCACGCAGGTTTTGGGTTAAATCTTCTCCGGTAGCTCCATCCCCCCGCGAAACACCGCGCACCAAAAGTCCATCTTTATAAACCAAACTCGCAGAAACTCCATCCCACTTGGGTTCACAAGAAAAGGAGGGTTTGGTTTTAGTTTCACCTTCTAAGCCTTTCAAAACGCGAGCCTCAAAATCTTGGACGGCCTCATTTCCGAATAAACTCTCAATCGAAATCATGGGGACGGCGTGTTCAATGCGTTCGAACTTTGAACCCTCCGGCAAAGGAGAACCTACCCGCTGAGTGGGAGAATCGGGGCAAACCCAATCTGGGTGCTCTACCTCCATCGCTTGTAGCTCTTGAAACTTTCGGTCGTATTCTGCGTCAGAAACCAAAGGGTGGGCCAATACATAGTAGGCATGGTCGTAGGTGGACAACTCCTCCACTAAACGTGAATAAAGCTCACGCGGGTCTTCGAACAGCCCAGGCGCGCTGGTCACGCTAACCCGGCTTCTGCCAACAAGTCATCAAGCGCACGCTCAACCCTTTCACCCGTTCCAGGCGAAAAGATGATTTCCATTCCCGGCACAGCCAACTCGCGCAAGCGGCGAAGGGTCGGCGGGGGAATCTTGGGGAGTTCGCCCCCAGTGGGCGAGTAATACCCAATACGTGCAATACGGCGCATCCCTTCAGAACGACCAGCGGCAATTCCATTGGCTATTGGGTCCTGATCCAAACTTGAATCTTCGTACTGCAAAAGGCAGCCACGAAAAACACGGCCATCATCTCCCTTTACGGTGCAACCCGCAATGGGAACATCCAGTACGCGAGAAGTGGCAGCTGCCTGCTCTGCGACAGCGACGAGGTTGCGGTCATCCATTGAGGTACAGAATAGCTTATCGCTCCTTCGGAATGGCCTGACTTAAGGCCTTTGCAAGCTGTTCGGGCTGACCAGAACTCAGCCATAATCCCTTCTGCCCTTTGAGGCCGACCACAATCCCCGCAGCCGCGCCAGACAGGTAAACCGTAACCCCAGGAGATTTTTTCACCGCCCAACCTTTGCGGGCAACTCCCCAAGGATAACTCATGTGAACTCGCCAACCTTCGACTTCAGGTTTGGGGTAAAGCTTCCCCTTAAAGGGGGCCATCCGAACCCACAACCCATCCGGACGAACTTCGGTCAGCAAACATGTTGCACGAATCCACCACCAAAAGAGCATGGCCATCAACCCAAGAGTCAGGGTAAGCCAAGGAGAAACCGGCACTAGCCCAAAAGCAGCAACAAAAATTGCCATCATGAGCAAGCTCACAATCCGAACAACTGCCGCAGAAGGTCGTTGAATTTCGGTGAAGAGGGGCTCCCCGGCCTGCTCCTGATTTTCCATACCGGTGATTTTATAGCCGCTTTCTTCATTCCTTTACCATCTTTACATCCTTGTTTCTCGCTAGTGGCTGATAGCCCGCAAACGGCACGCGATTCGTGCACCGCCGAATCCCTGTCACAGGATCCTCTCTCTCTTCGGGGGCAACCTGGACCAGAGCCAAGTTCCCTTCAAGCTCATTTGGTTCCATGGAAACTGCGCCCTCGGTGTCAAGCCCTAAGACCTGCAAGACATATTTGGCCCTCGGAAGGCCCCGTTCTGACCAATGCAGGCTGTCCCAACAGGCGGTTTTGCCCACCATTTCCCCCGCAACGACCTCCCAACGAATCCCCCACCGTATGTGCCCGGACGGGCTTTGGCTTTCCCTCACTTCGGCCACTTTGCACTCATATTCCCCAGGGGGAACAGCTCGCAAGTCCTCGATGTCGCTCACAGACGTAAAATCAATCTTCATGTTCAATCCTATGGTTTCCGAGCCCGGCCCACCCAGGCTTTTCAAAGAAAACGGCCTCCCCTCGCCAGCGCTACATCCCTTTCAGTACTAAAAAAATCCGGACCATTTGCTCAAAAGTCCCCTCGCCGCCACAATCGTCCTCTGACCATGAAGCCACTCCAACGCCTTCTCCCCCTTCTCTTCGCTTTATTTGCCCCCTCGACTCTTTTCGCCCAAGAGGCTGTCAAGAACGAAAACTTTGCCACATGGGTGGACGATAAAGCTGGCTGGGTCGTTGAGAAAATTGCCTACGCTTTTTTCTACCCAATCTATACGACCGACGACGGAACAATAATTCCCCTAGTGGTCGCTTGGCTCGTTGTTGGAGCTGTCATCTTCACCCTCAGAATGGGCTTCATCAACATTCGCGCCTTCAAGCACGCAATTGACATTACGCGCGGCAAGTTCGACAACCCGAACGATGAAGGCGAAGTCAGCCACTTCCAAGCTCTTGCCTCTGCTCTCTCCGCCACAGTTGGCCTTGGCAACATTGCTGGAGTCGCCATTGCAGTAAGCCTTGGTGGCCCTGGTGCGATTTTCTGGATGATCGTAGCCGGCTTCCTTGGGATGTCTTCCAAATTTGTTGAATGTACGCTTGGTCAGAAATATCGCGAAACGCGGCCGGACGGTCACATCATGGGTGGTGCGATGTACTACCTTCAAAACGGCATGGCTGATTTTGGGAAGAATGCGGGTGGCATGATTTATCGCCCTCTCGGTAAATTCTTAGCGGTTACTTTTGCCTTCATTTGCATTGGCGCCTCTTTTGGAGGCGGGAACACTTTTCAAGTCAATCAATCCCTGAACGCCCTGCAGGAAACGGCACCATGGTTAGCAGAAAACCGATGGGTTTACGGCCTAATTATGGCCAGCTTAACTGGAGTTGTGATTATTGGAGGAATCAAGAGGATTGCACATACGGCTGAAAAAATCGTTCCTCTGATGTGCGCCATTTATGTGGCCTCCTGTCTGTTCATTCTTTTCCGACATTTCGGTGAAATCCCAAGTGCGATATCAAAGATATTTCATAGTGCATTCAACCCTGGTGCCGCTTGGGGCGGATTCATTGGGGTCTTGGTCACTGGTTTCAAACGCGCCGCGTTTTCAAATGAAGCCGGTGTTGGCTCGGCAGCAATTGCCCACAGTGCGGCACGAACGGAATACCCTGTACGAGAAGGAATCGTGGCGCTACTCGAACCCTTCATTGACACCATTGTCGTTTGCACGATGACTGGCTTAGTCATTGTTATTACAGGTCATTACAAAGGTGGCACCATGGCCGAAATTGCTGCACCCTTTGCTGCTAAGGCCAATGGAGCGGGACTGACATCAGCTGTTTTCGCTTCGGAAATTAGCTGGTTCCCTTACATCCTTTCAGGGGCGGTTGTGCTGTTTGCTTTCTCGACCATGATTTCCTGGTCTTACTACGGCGAACGATGCTGGGCATGGTTATTCGGCGATGGAGCCTCCATGCTTTACCGGGTTATTTTCGTGTTCATGGTCTTCTTGGGATCCATCATTACCTCAAAAAATGTGTTGGACTTCGGGGACCTCATGATCCTAGGAATGGCCTTCCCAAATGTCTTGGGACTCGTCTTCTTGATGGGTGGCGTCCGACGAGATTTAAATTCTTATATGGAAAAGTTGAAAAAAGGGGACTTCATCGAGTACAAGTAGCCGCGTGACGGCATTTGGACCCCCCTCGCAACTCGCTACCCCCGCAGTACTTGCGGTGGTCTCGGTCGAGTCCGAGCCCACACCCAGTTCGTCCGTCGAGCTGAACCCCTTCGGCGCCACCTTCACCACCTTGACTTGGATTGTCCTGGTCGCCCTGAATGCCTGGTGTTTCCGAAAGCTTTTGAAGCGAACTCCGGCGAAGACATAACTGCCAAAGCGTAACTCTTTTAAGAAAAAAGGGTTCCGTTTTTCCAATTTCCTATAAAGGCTGAGAGCTTCTACGCCGAAAAAGGGGTGTGCAAGACCTCCCCTCACCTGTTGATTTCAACCGATTTGCGGAAATTCGCGATTTGTTAGGCGAAGAAACCTGCTCCCTGTACGAGGAGTTCTTCTCCGAAATCCCGGAACACCTGGAGTCCCTACATCGCTCGATTCACTCTCGCCAGTTTCAGATAGTTGAAGAAACTGCGCACAGTCTTTCTGGATCCAGCGGCAGCATTGGTGCCATGTATGTTGAAAAAGTAGCTCGAGGCCTGGAACGACGCGCCCATGGAGAAAACTTTAGTGATGCAGGTCGCGTACTCCTTCGTTTAGAAGTTGAGATTGCAAGGCTCCGTCACTTTTTAGAAAAGAGGGGCTTGATTCCAGAAAATTCAGACCTTGCAGCCTAAGAAGGCTGCGATGCCAGCAACAACCTCTTCTCGTTGCTCCGCAGTCACTCCAGGATAAATCGGTAAGGCCAAGACTTCTTCTGCCGCTCGTTCAGATTCAGGAAGCATCCCTTTGGCGCCGCCGAGGTCGGCGAAACAAGGTTGGAGGTGAAGCGGCAGTGGATAGTAAACGGCGCTCCCAATTTCGCGTTTTTGCAAAAAGGCACGAAGCTCATCACGTTGCCCCGGAATGCGGCAAACAAATTGGTGCCAGACATGGCCAAGGTGCCTGGCCGGTGGCCGAACAGCCCCTTCCGCCTCCGTGCAGCCAATTTCCGAAAGAAGTTGGGTGTAGTGTTCAGCACCCTCGGCTCGCGCGGCATTGTAAACCGGAAGCTGTGGCAGGCGAGCGAGCAACGCAGCCGCCTGCAAAGTATCGTGCCGGAAATTAAAGCCAACGTCATCGTGGTAATACTGACGCCCGCCCCCATGTTCCTTGAGGTGACGAATGTGTTCAGCAACGGCGGAGTCGTTTGTACTCACAAAGCCCGCATCCCCGCATGCACCCAAATTTTTTGTAGGGAAGCAAGAGAAACCCGCAACTAAGCCCAAGCCCCCACAAGGGCCATCGACAGAAACTGCACCAACAGCCTGTGCAGAATCTTCTACGATGGGAATGTCACCTGCAACAGCGCGCAAAGCGGAAATGTCAGCGGGGCGACCGTACAAATGAACCGGCATGATGGCACGCGTGCGTTCCGTGATGCGCTCCGAAACCGAGTTCGGTTCGAGACAAAAAGTTTGGGGACTAATGTCGGCAAAAATGGGGGTCGCCCCAATACGTGAAACTGCGCCAGCGGTCGCAAAAAATGTGAAGGCTGGAAGGATGACCTCATCACCTGCACAAACACCGGCTGCTCGCAAAGCAAGCACCAAAGCATCCGAACCATTCGAGCAGGCAACCACATGGGCGACTCCTAAGTAATCAGCAAGCGCAATCTCCAGCTCCCCCACTTCGGGACCATTGATGAAACCACCGTGCTCCAGCACAGTTGCCCACCGCTTCAAAAGTTCAGCCTTCTCGGTCTCGCCGAGGTTATATCCAATGTCGAAGAAGGGGATTGCCATGATGGTCTAGAGCTGAAAGCGTATCTGCACCGTGGTTCTGGAGGGAAAAGAGCCAAAAGAATCTTCTGCGGGCAGGAAATGCCATTGGGCAACCGCCTTCAATGAAGACTGATCGAGGACATCGTGGCTGGAACTCTTTTGGATTCCCAAGTCCTCTACCGCACCATTTGCGCCAACGATTACCCACAAACGCACGACCCCTTCCAACTTCAAACGAACGGCTGACCGCGGGTAAATGGGCGGCGGGCAAGCCTCGGGGTCGGGTTCTGCTTCTACGCGACCAGAGGAAACCGAAACAAAAGAAGGAACCGCAATCTCCAGCTCCGTTTCTTCAAAAGGAGCCTCTTCCCACTCCACGAGCCGTGGTTCGGGAACTTCAGGGGGAAGCACTTCAAGCAAGGGCACCTCGCGTTCCGGGCTCACCACCGAATCAGGACGAAACTGAACTTCAAAGGTAGGTGGAACCTGCACAGCCGGGGATTCGAAAAAAATCCAATTCCAAATACCCAGAGCCGCTCCACCAAGCACCGCAGTATGTAAAACCCCCGAGAGAAGGGAGGCCTTTCCCAACAAGGGGAGCGACCATGGGGATTGGGGAATGCGAGCCATATTGCCAATCAGTATGACATATCTAAAACAACTGCAACGCTCCGACCAGAGCCGTTAATTCCTGACCCGTGGACCCGGTACTCCTCGTCGGTGAGGTTTTCCAGTTGGAGGCTAAGGCTCACATCCTCAGAAAGGCGCCAACCCGTGCCAAGGCCAAACAGCATAAAGGCGGGAGTTCCGCCAGAGGGAATTCGAGAAGTATCCCGTTCATCACGGAAGGAAAGCTTGTCGGCGTCCCCCATTGTCCAAGCCCAACCCTCGTACCAAAAGTTGCCGCCATTCATGGTACGTCGGGCCGAAATGTAAGCTTGAAGCGGCATCAAACGATCCACTGGTGCCGACACAATCGCCAAATCTTCAAAGACCACGCCATCGAAGCCCACGCGCTGATCCACTTCGCCATCCATCCAGCTTGCCATCACGCGCGCCTCCCACCCAGGGGCAAAACGCCAAGTCACATCCGCTTCCAAACCGTGCATCCAGCCATCGGCATTGTCTTTACCAACCTCGCTCCCAGAAGACTCCACCGGGGAACGAATAATCATGTCGCTCATCCAAGTTTGCCAGGCGGAAAGTTGCCAGGCCAAATTTTTCTCACGACCCTGTGTCCCGACCTCGGCTTGCAAAAAATACTCTGGCTCTAAATCAAACTCTGGCGTTTCCACTACCGAAGTTTCATCTAAGGAAGTCAGGTCATACAAGCTTGGGTTTCGGAAACCCTGCGAAAGACCAACGAACACATTGCTGTCTTCACCAGTCCAACGAATCCCGCGAAGACTCCCGACAACACCATCCCAACTTCGACTCAGGGAAACTTGGTTCCCCGTATCTGGATCTTCTACCGAATTCGCCACAATCCGAGCGCGAGTGGCCCGGAAACCTGGGACTACCGTCCAATCCTTCAACTGATACTCACGCTGTAGGTACAAAGCGGCGGTATCTACCGTTGCGTCGTCAGCAATCGGGCCCTGAATAAACGGTGCCTGCAAAACGCCATCTCGCCATTCGTTTTTAAAGGAGTCCACCTTTTCGTGGTGCACTTCCGCACCCCAATCCCAACCACTGTCCGTTCCAAGACGTGCCAAAAAACCCCAATCGTCCACGGTGAAGCCCTGAATGTCCCGGCGCAACTGCCCTGACTTCAACCGTTCACGGTCCCGCGACTCGTCGGTCCGATGAAAACTCGCAGTCAGTTCACCACGGTCCATCAAACCACCCGCATCTTCCCATTCGGCGCGCCCATAAACCAAATCGCTCGTTTGGTCATGTAATCTGTAATTCTCCGACCCCGGACTCGTCCCATTAAAAGAGATTGAATCCGTTGTTTTATGCGTGCGCGGCACATCGTCTTGGCGCACGGTTCGTGCGGCAAAAGTGAGATGGATTCCGGTGCTGGTCCAGCGGTCCATACGGATATCGCCATCCAACTCGTCATAACCCGTACCAGGCTGTAATCCTGTGGGCTCACCAGCGGTCAAATCCCCAAATTCACGAGAAGTTGCCCCTGCCATTAGAGACCAGTCATCGTCTTGACTCCAGAACCCTTCGACCCGACCTGTCCAAGAACCCTCAGCACTCGCCCAGCGAGCATGGAGCCCATTTCCAGCCACCAATCCTGCCCCCTCCTCTCCGCGCGGGCTGGAACGCGTTACGGCATTGACAGTTCCGCCAATGGCATCTGAGCCGTAAAGCACTGAATTCGGACCTCGGACAAGCTCAACTTGCTTCACAGTGAGGGGATCCACCGAAGTACTCCAATACTGGTTAGGCCCGGCACGAAATGCACTGTGATTCATACGCACCCCATCCACCAAGAGCACATTGTGGTACCCCGTCAGTCCTCGAATGTATGGGCTCGACTGCCCATAGGCGGTCTTTTGAACCAACACGCTTGGGAGTGCGCGTAAAGATTCGCTGAAACTACGAGCTGTGGCGAGATCCTCATACCCTAGAAGGGAAGTAGACCAAGGAAGTTCAAGAGAGTCCTGAGGGGTGGCTGTTGCCGTCACAACAATCTCGTGCTGCGGAGAGGGCTCCTGGAGGAGACAGAATGCGGCGGCCACAATCATTCCGAGTCAAACGAGAACTGCCGCACAGAGTTCAGTTTGGAATCGTATTTTTCAATCCGTTTCCTCGCCCGCTTCGCAGCAAAATCTTGCCTCAAAGTGAAGCGCCCGACGGTCCGTCCAAAGTCCAACTCACAAGCTCGAAAAATGGGGCCAGAGCAACCAAATCGGATATCACTTTTTCATCAAAGCCCTCTCCCATTTCAGCCACTTCATGTGCAGGCATTCGGCGGACCAGATCCAGCTGGGTTTCTCCAGGCCGCACCACGCCCGCTAAATCCCGCCAATCGCGGGAGTCCATTTGGCAAACAGGCCGCGCACCGCCGCGATTGAGCTCCAAATCAAACCCTTGCGCCTCTGCACAAGCGGCCACAATTTCAGATTGTCCAGAGCCGTCTTCCGCGCGCTTCAACAGTACATTCAAATCGTACCAAGCGCCTTCATCCACTCGAAGGCCCCACCATGCTTCCTTCGCGTCCAGCCCCACCTGAAAGTGCAAATTATTCCGGGCCGAATCCAAATCCTTCCCTAGCTCCTTCCCCAAAAACTTCTTTAGACTCGCCCGCGCTTTCTTATCACGGAAGAGCATCGTGCGTTGACGTCGCACTTTTTTCCCGTTGGTGTGGTGCGGGTTGTGCAGGCTCTCGCGCCGATCAAGTGCAATCCCAAGCCCCGCAAACTCCGCCTTCAGTTGGTCTCCCATTGCCTGAAGCCGATGGCGAATATCCAGCCGCCTCCCATTCCATTCAGGATCTCCTTGAAATCGAGGCTGGTAGAGCTCAAAGTCGGCGGCGGTGAACATGTCGGCGGCAGGATATCCCCGCCATTCCGAACTCAACCCATTTATAACTGACTCGCAAGGACCCAAAACTTCTTGGTCTGCAACAGTAAGCCCATAAAAAAAGCGGCCCCAACGCAAGCGCCAGGACCGCAACTCCATCCCCTCAGATGGCACCAATAATGGTGTTTTGAGGCTCAGTGGCCGCCGTAACCGGCGACAGGAGCAAAGTTTAGGGGGACTCTGGCGAAACGGAAGAGCAGGAGGGGGTGCTTTTTTTACTCTCTTCCAACAACTAAACTGACTTGGCATAAAGCCCCTAGCTTTTCAGGAATGCCCTTTCCAAAAAAAACTCTGCATTGCGGAGCCCAGCGGGGTCTACAAACGAAAAATCACACTTCTGCCCGCTGACGGAGCTTGGCCCGAAGGAGACGCTTACGCATGCGGAGAAAGTTAGGGCCCACTTCCAAAAGTTCGTCGTCTGCAAGAAACTCTAAGTATGCTTCCATACTCATGTCGCGAGGTCGGCGAATCTTTTCGTCAATCTCTTTGTTTGCGGAACGAACATTGGTCAGCTTTTTCTCGCGCACAATATTCAGCACGATGTCTTTGTCCTTGTTGTTCTCACCCAACACCATGCCTTCGTATACCTCGGCGCCTGGATCCACGAAAAATATTCCGCGGTCTTCAAATGCACGCAAAGAATAGGCGGTCACTTTCCCTTTCTCGCTGGAGACCAATACACCGTTGTGGCGGTCGCCGAGATCCCCCACAAGGGGCATCCACTTTTCAAACACCGAGGAGACGGTGCCTTCGCCACGCGTGAGGGTAAGCACTTGGGTGCGGGCGCCGATAAGCCCGCGGGTGGGTACAGACATGTTGAGGGTCACACGAGAACCACGGCGATCCATGGAGTGAATCTCCGCCCCGCGACCCCCAAAGTATTCAATCACTCGGCCCATGTGTTCTTCAGGGCACTCCACGCAAGCCTTCTCGACAGGCTCGAGGGTTTTCCCTTCCTCCTCGCGGAGCAAGACGCGCGGACGACCAACGGCGAATTCGTAGCCCTCGCGGCGCATGTTCTCCATTAGGATTCCCAAGTGAAGAACGCCTCGGCCACCAACTAGGCAACCACCCCCATCAAGAGGAGTTACCCGAAGGGCTGGATCCATCATTTGGGCCTTCTCCAAGCGCTCTAACACTTGACGCGAGGTTACGAATTGCCCCGCCCGACCCGCCAACGGCGAGTCGTTGACCAAAAACTCCATCTCGATAGTTGGGTTTTCCACTTCCTGGAAAGGGAGTGGGTCCTGAGATGATGGATCGCAAACGGTGTCGCCAAGACCAACTTCGAGGATTCCGGAAATCACGGCAATATCACCGGCGCAAACCTCTTCGGTTTCGACTCGATCCATTCCCTCGATGCGAAAGAGCTCCTTGATACGAGCTGATACGGGTTTATTGTCAGAAGTTAGAACGGAAACTGCCATGCCCTTTTTGAGCACACCGCGATCCACCCTGCCAATTCCAATTCGCCCGACAAAATCACTCCAGTCAAGAGTGCTAACTTGGAAACGCATTGGTGCCGATTCGTCCACTTCCGGTGCAGGAACCTGCTCCAGGATGCAGTCCAACAAGCAGGCGAAACCATCGCCGATTTCGTTTTCGTCCAGGGAGGCCCAGCCACTTCGAGCGCTTGCATAAACGACAGGAAAATCCAGCGCCATCTCTTCGGCACCGAGATCGACAAAAAGATCGAATACTTCACCCAAAACTTCGTCTGGGCGAGCGTCCTGACGATCCATTTTGTTTACAACAACAACGGGGCGCAGACCAGCCGCAAAGGCCTTAGAAAGGACAAAGCGCGTTTGGGGCATGACTCCTTCAAAGGCGTCAACCAAGAGCAGCACGCCATCTGCCATGGAAAGCACGCGCTCCACCTGCCCGCCGAAGTCAGCATGGCCGGGGGTGTCAATTAGGTTGATACGAACATCTTTCCAGGTAACAGCGGCGTTTTTGGAAAGAATGGTAATCCCTCGTTCACGTTCCAAATCGTTGGAATCCATGAGGCGCTCGTCCTGAGCCTGGCCACGGGCGAGCGCGCCGACCTCTCGGAAGAGACCGTCAACAAGGGTGGTTTTGCCGTGGTCCACGTGGGCCACAATGGCGACATTTCGAAGTTTCAAAGGCGTTGAGGGATGGGGGGTAGCCCCGCATTCTAGCGAAACGGCTAAAACTCCACCTTCGGGGCCTCGCGGGCCTCAGGAATATCCAGTTCGAAGAATTCGCGCAGGCTAAAGCTGAACATGCTAGCAATGATATTGGATGGAAATTGCTGGACCTTATTATTGTTCTCGCGGATGTTCCCGTTGTAGAAGCGAAGCGCCGCCTGGATTCGGTTTTCAGTGTTGGCAAGCTCTGACTGTAGCTCCTGGAAGTTAGCACTAGCCTTGAGATCGGGATACGCCTCGAGGCGAACCATAAGTTTCCCCAGCACACCCTGTAGAGCTGTTTCGTCGGCGGCCTGGGAGGCAATGTCCCCTTGATTATTTGCAGCCTGCTCGCGCATAGAAGTCACCTGTTCGAGCAACTCTTTTTCATGCTTAGCGTACCCCTTCACTGTATTGAGGAGGTTGGGAATTAAGTCATACCGTCGTTTGAGTTCGGTATCTACATTAGACCAGGCCTCTTCGCATTGATTGCGAATAGAAACTAGACCGTTGTACATGCCGACAACGATTAAAACGAAAACAAGAAGGACAATGACGGGAATCCAAAGCATTTGTATTTCTTACGCTAATCTCGGAACAAGTATTCGGGCATTAAGCTACGAATTTTGGAAAGGTGTTGGAGGTAGGGCTCAATTTCTCCAGGATTTAGCCGAGCACTATCGTAAAGGGCAAGAACATTGCCCTCAAGTTCGAGGCCAGTTCTCGGGTGTTGAAGGAGATACTCCATCATACCTGTGTTGCAAAAATCATAGGCTAATTTCTTTTCCTCTGCCCGCACACAAAACTCTTTTGAGAATTCAACGGATTCAAAATCGATGTCGTCATAACCAAAGAATTGGCCGATTTTGGAAAAGAAGCCTTCGTGGTGGATGCTGAGTTCCGAAAACTCACGCTCAATATAAATCAACACCACTCCAAGGTAGTGATGATGGGTTTGCTGACGGCCTTTGGAGTCCGTTGTGTGTGTTTCGAAATGAAACGTAAACCCCTTTGCAGGGCGACCCTGCCATTCTCCCGCCATAATATCGAAGGCATAGCGGTTTCCGCCTTGGCGAAGTTTGTCCAGAAATTGGTATTGGTGGTAAACCTCGCGGCTCCGGCCAGGATCATAGGACCAATCATGACTGGAAGCCCATGCTTGGAAAGCCTCCCTTCTTTTCTTGGCGGCCAACCAGGAGAAATAAACTAGGGCGCCGACCAATAGGGCGCCGAGAAGGATGAGAAGAGGGTGCATGTTGGCAAGGGATTCTAATCTCGCCCCCCATTTCGTATGCTCTTCCGACCTTGCCCCCCGCCCACTCAATTCTAGATGGTCTCAATGAGGCCCAGCGCACTGCCGCAGAGCAGATTCAAGGCCCACTCCTTGTGTTGGCCGGGGCCGGAACAGGCAAAACTCGCACGATTACTTATCGCATGGCGCACATGCTGTCAGAGGGAATCCCGCCAGAACAGATTTTGGCCGTCACCTTCACCAACAAAGCTGCGACGGAAATGCAGCAACGAATCGCTAATTTAGTGGGCTTGGAGCAAGCCGAGCGCCTAACTGTTGGCACTTTCCACTCCATTTGCTGTCGCGCCTTGCGGGAACATGCACCCGAAATCGGTCTGCCGAAGTGGTTTACGATTTGCGATGCTGCGGACCAACAAACCGCCGTCAAAACCGCAATGCGAGATTTGCGGATTCCAGAAAAATCGATTCGGCCTCGTTTGGCGCAATCCAGGATTAGCTTGTTGAAAAACCAGCTTGAATCCCCTGACGAATACGCAGCGCGCACCGCAGGTGATGAAAATACGATTGCACATATTTATGCCCGATACGAGGAAAATTTGCGGCGCCAAAAGTTGTTAGACTTTGACGATCTGTTAATTTTTACGCTCAAGCTTTTACGCGAGCACAAAGGCGTATTGAAGCAATTCCGAAATCGCTGGCGCTACATAATGGTGGACGAGTATCAGGACACGAACGGGCCGCAGTACGAAATTGTAAAGCTCCTTGCAGGGACGAGAAAGAACTTGTGCGTCGTTGGCGATGATGACCAATCCATTTATTCCTGGCGCGGGGCTGATGTTCGAAAAATCCTGGGTTTCGAAAAACATTTTCCCGGGGCCAAAATTGTCCGCCTAGAAACGAATTACCGGTCTACAAAACAAATTCTTGAGGCCGCGAACCGAGTGATTCAAAACAATATCGCTCGCCACCCCAAAGTTCTACGTTCTCACATTGGCGAGGGCGAAGAAGTCGTCATGATGGAAATGCTGGACGAAGAAGACGAGGCTGGCTTCATTGCATCAGAGATCCTCTTTCAGGTAAATCGCGAAGAAGCCTGCTATTCGGATTATGCCATTTTGTTTAGGACTCAAACGCAGCCGCGTACCTTTGAGGCGCGATTGCGTGCTTCTAATATCCCCTATCGCCTTGTTGGGGGAATGTCCTTTTTTGACCGAAAAGAAGTTCGAGATATTCTTTCCTACATTAAATTATTAGTAAACCCTGATGACGAATCGAGCCTGCTTCGCATTATCAATTGCCCCCCGCGAGGAGTTGGGAAAACAACTATTGAGCGGGTTCTAGCCTGGGCGACCGCCCAAGGAATCAGCGTCAATCAAGCCTTCGGGCAAGCAAATAAAATTGAAGGGGTTCCGGCTAAAGGCGGAAAAGCTGTTACACATTTGCTGAGCCAATTAGATTCGGTAAAAAAAAGTGGTGGCAGTTTGGTTGATGTACTCAAAGCTCTCGTGAGTCGCATTGACTACCGCGCCGAAGTGGAACGCTGTTATCCAGACCTGGAAGCTCGCCAAGTTCGGTGGGCAGCCATCGAAGAAATTTTCAACTTCGCCGAGAACCATGAACGGCGAACAAAAAAGGCAAGCCTAGGATCATTCCTTGAAGAACTTGCGCTATCTGCGGCTGAAGACCGGGAGGAGCAGAAAGATTCTGAAGGGGACAAAGTTACATTGATGACCCTCCATGCCGCAAAAGGATTGGAGTTCCCATGCGTTTACCTGGTTGGTGTTGAAGAAGGAATCCTCCCACACGCGCGATCTCTAGAAGAGGGGACGGAAGATGAAGAACGCCGACTAATGTATGTAGGGATTACTCGAGCCCAAAAAACCCTCACTATTTCATGCGCTCGAGAGCGAGCTCGTTTTGGAAAGCGCGAAGCGCGCGAGCCCTCCCGCTTCTGGAAAGAGATGGAATGGGAAACGACTACTAACGAATAATCCGTTTATTTATTCAATTCCAATCGATTCAAGAAAGGCGTCGTTCGAGCGCTCTCGCCCCAAGAACCGAATAATGGAAATGTCTGCATCGCGGCTCCCGCCCACGGAATAGATTTCATTTCGAAGGCGCATCCCCACCTCTTTATCCAGGAATCGATTAGGAGCATTTTCGAAAATAGTGCCCATGTCAGCGGCGATGGAATCCGCCCACCCGTAGCCGTAATAACCGGCGTCATACCCGGTGAGATGTCCCCAGTAGGCCGCAAAGTTGGTGTTAGCCGGTGGCTCAAAGAGAACTTCGGCATTTGCAGCGTTACAAATTTTTCCGGCGTCCGCGCCAACTTCTGCGACATGCATGCGCAAATCAGCCAAAGCCAGTCCCATCTGGCGGCGGTAAAACACACCAACCGTTGCGAGTTTTGCTTTTTTCATATTCGCAAGTGTTTCCATGGGAATCACGCTTTCGCCGTCGCGCCAGTCAATCGCAAATCGCTGAAGGACTTCGGGGTCCCAGACCCAAGCTTCAAACATTTGAGAAGGGGCCTCTACAAAATCGCGGGCGACATTGGCGCCACTAAAGCGTTGGTATTTTGCACGAGTCAAAATGGAATGCATTGCATGACCGAACTCATGAAAAATGGTCTCCACCTCGCCGTGATTCATTAGAGCTGGGTCATCCCCTACTCCTGGGGTGAAGTTGCAAACCAAGGAGACGACAGGTCTCTGGTAGCGCCCGTCATCCAGAAGTTTTCCACCAATAATGTCGAATTGGGCGAAGTGGTTGTACTTTCCCGGACGTGGATAAAGATCAAGATAGAACATACCCATAGCTTCACCGGTAGTGGCATCCTCAACAGCCCAAAGTTCTAAATCGTCAACCCACTTATAGCCGGGTTCGACTTGAGTAAATCGCAAATCAAAAATATGCTGGTAAACATCGAACATGCCAGCGATGACTCCTTTCAGAGGAAAGTAATTTCGAAGAACGTCAGAATCTACGCTGTACCGAGATTTCATCAGCTGATTTTGATAGTAGCGGAAATCCCACCACTGAATTTGAGCGTTTGGTTTGCCCGTTTCTTTAGCCATAAGCTTCTGCAGTTCGGAAACTTCGGCATCAAACTTGGGCTGAAGTCCACGGGCAAGACCTTCAGCAAAGCCCAGAGCTTCGCCTCCCGTTGAAGCCATCTTGGGTTCAATTTTGTAATCAGCCCAATTGGAGTACCCAAGCAAAGTGGCCATCTTGCTTCGAAGGCGCACCATTTTGTTCAAGATGGGTCCGTTCTCCTCCATGGCGATGGAATAACGAGCAGCGTTTACCTTCCTCCGTGTTTTTCGAACAGAGCATTTTTCCATGACTGCCATGTAGTCGGGAGTCACCGTCACTCGAACGGCATGCCTACCTTGGTCAGTCTTGCTGGATTCCAAAAAGGACTCTGAAACGCCATTAAGTTCTTCGGCGGGAAATTCCAGGACCACAGAGGCATTCGTGATATTGGAATCAAAGTCGGATTCCAGCTTTGACAACTTGTTCTTCAGTTTGGCAACTTTCTCTCGGGTTGCGGCATTCAAGTTAAATCCCGCACGCCGATAATCGCGCATGATGTCTCGATAAAGTTGGGCATCTTCTCCCCCGGGCTTAGGCAGATCGCCACTTTCTATTCGTTCTGAAACTTCCCTGCATATTTGATAAAGATCTTCACGATATTCAACTTCAACTCCCCACTCACTCAGCCGCTGCACTTGATTCGTGCAAGCTTTCCGAATCTCAGGCTCTTGGCGCGTTTCCTTCATCAGCCAATACCGATTCATCACAGTCATCATGGGATAAGCCGCAGAGTCCAGTGCCACAAAAGTACTTTCAAAAGTCGCGGTCTCCGGGTCTTGCCCGGCAATAGCGTCTAGGGCCGCATTCGCTGAGACCAAAACTGAATCCACCGTTGCGACCACAGCTTCTGGGCTTTGCTCAAAAGAAGGTTGTGACAAAATCAACCCATTTTCAGTGGCTTTGGCAGAGATTTGCTCGAAGCTACGGGAGCTTTGGGTGGAACAAGCTACAAAGGTAACGAATAAAGACAGGACGGGGAGGCAGAGTTTCATGGAGAGAATTCTACCTATCCCTCAACATTTGAGCCCTACTCTCCTAACTCACGCAACTGGTTTGGTATTTCCTTTGGACTGGTTTTCTCATCCCCTAAAGACTTCGTATCCAACCCAGGGACATTAAGTTCTTTCACTTCGCGGCCGGCGGGTTGCACGCTGTGCTCAAAACTCCCCACTGCTTTGTTATAAGAATCTCCAGCCGACTTGAGCCCCTTTCCAATTTTCCCAAAATGCTCCATCCAAGTGCAGCAACGCTCGTACAACTTCTTGGCGGCATCGGCAATCTGACGTGCATTCTTATTGGTGTCCTCCTGCCGCCAGTAAACCCGAACTGTCCGCAGTAGGGCAACAAGGCTCACTGGGTTTGTAATTAAAATCTTTTTACGCAGGGCTTCGTCCTGCAAAGCCGGGTCAACCGCAAGCGCCGCCTCAAGCAAATGATCCCCTGGCATGAACATGATGGTGAAATCAATGTCTCCACTAATCGAAGAGGAATAGTCGCGGCGGCCCAAGTCAACAAAGTGAGTCTTCACGGCTTTGGCGTGCTTCGTCATCAAATCTCTCACTTTTTCAGGGTCGGATTCATTGCGTGCCAGCTCGTAAGAATCAAATGGGCACTTCGAATCCACGGGAATCCCTGCGCCACCTGGAAGCAGGATGACCATATCCGGAATCTTCTTCTCCTCCACCGCAACTTGTTCATTGAAGTGGACATGCTCCTCCATGCCGGCAAATTCCACAACATTGCGAAGCAACATTTCGCCCCAATTCCCCCGCACCTGACTGGAACCTTTAAGCAAGGATTGCATGCGCTCACTACTTTGCACCATGCCGCCAGCAGCCTCCAGCATTCCTTTGATTTGCTCGCTCAACTGCCCGTAAGCCTCTGACCTTTTTTTCTCCATCTCGCCCGTTTTGTTCTCCAACTTTTTCAATGCTTCAGACAGGGGGGCAAGTTTTAGATCTGTGTTTTGCAAAAACTGTTCGTTATTGGCCCGCAAAGCCGACTGCGCCATGCCTTTGAACTTGTTCTCCATTTCCGAGAGGGACTTTTCAAAAAATTGTTTCTCCCGCTCTAACGATTTCGCGCGCTCCTCTTCCTGCGTCTCCAGCACAGCCAATCGCTCCCGCGCCTCAGCTTCACTATCTACCGCTTCAACCGTCTTCTTATTGGCAATAAACCAACCTACAAAACCACCAATAACCGCTGCGAATAGAGAGAGGATGTACTCCATATTCCTATCTTAGCTAAAGCATCACTCATAGCGAGAAAAGGCTTCACAGGAGCAAGCCCGGAAACTCCCAGTCCTCCTCTGCCAACAAGACTCACAAAAGGGCAGGCTCGGCTACCACTTAATCCGCATGCCAGCCCAGGTCAGACCAGACCCAAAAGCGGCAAGAATGAGGTATTTATCCTTTTCTAGCTGACCATCTTCCCAAGCTTCGGAGAAGAGAATCGGGACCGAGGCCGAGGAAGTGTTCCCGTACTTGTGGATGTTATGCAGAACCTTTTCCTTCGGAATTCCAAGTGCGTCCATGGCACTGGTCAAAATCCGTCGGTTCATTTGGTGGGGAAGCATCCAACCCAATTTACTGTGGTCATGCTCAATCCCAGCCATGGCCCAATCGCACATCTCCTTCATTTTGGAGTAAGCAAAACGGAATACTTCACGGCCCTTCATCTGAATGAGATGCTCCCGCTTTGCAAGGATTTCTTCATTCATCGGCTCCCAACCACCGCCACGCGGCTTGATAATGAAGTGGGACCCGCTCCCATCAGCGTGCAAAGTAAAGTCTTCAATAAGTCCCTGCTTGCAGACATCGTGAGGCTGAAGAACCGTCGCCCCCGCTCCATCCCCAAAAAGCACAACTGTAGTGCGGTCTTCGTGGTTAATCATGCGGGACATGGCTTCTCCACCAAGCACCAGAACATTTTTGTATTTCCCAGAAGTCACAAAAGTGGCGCCGCAAGATAGAGCGTACATGAATCCAGAACAAGCCGCCGCCACATCAAATGCGCCGCAATTGTTGCGAATTCCAAGTCGATCTTGAATCACACAGGCTTGGGAGGGAGCCGTGAAGTCGCCAGAAACCGAGCCACAAATGATGAGATCAATATCCTCAGCAGTGACTCCGGCCCGCTCCATGGCCAAATTCCCCGCCTCAACAAACATGTCAGAGGGCCGCTGTCCGGGCTTCAGCCAGTGGCGCTCGGAAATACCTGTGCGCTGGACAATCCACTCATCAGAGGTCTCCACAATTCGCTCAAAGTAATGATTGTCCACAACCCATTCAGGCACGCTGTGGGCGATGGAGGCCATTCCGACGGGAATGCCGTCGTTCATTACAAGAATCCGGGGAGTTCGTGGGGAGAAGCCCCTATCAGGAGGGGCAGGAAACCCGATTCTACCTCTCTTCCCTATCCCAGGTTGCTCAATTGCAATTCAATTTCAATGATGCAATAGCTCTTTTAATTCCGAAACAGAGGGGACTCCAGAGAAGGCCGCCAAAGGGTTGCCATCCGCATCAGTCACCAAAGTAGTCGGTGCACCAAAGCCTTGAGGTTCATCGCCACATGGCGTCTCACACATGCAGTACTCCCCACGACCGCATCCAGAAAGGAGTTGGCTTACACCCATTGCAGCTAAATTAGCTTCCATTACAGAGACTTGATCCGAAGTGATGTCCACCAAGGGCTCGTAGGCTGGCTCATACTTCTTGACGTAGCGATGCCACTCCTCTTTGTTCCCCGGATTGGTGCCGTAAGGAACGGCATACATTGCCATTTCGTTCCCATAAGTCTCAGAAATACGTTCAAGGCGAGGGATTGATTTTTTGCAGGCAGGACAAGTCGGGTATGAAAGCACGTACATGCGATGATTAGCACCATGGCCAGTTTCACCAATGAAGCCCATGGCCTGGACTTTCTTCGGAACAGAACGGCCATTATCGTGACGAGCGACATCCGCTTTTCTCTTAGAGTTTTTATAGGCGTGCACTTTAAAAGATTCAGATTTTTCGAAACAAGTCACTAAAGAACCTGCGGCAACTTCTTCGTCCCGAACCATTGTCCGTCCACTCGGCCAAATCACCTCAATAGAATCGGCGCGGCTCACCCCCCGCCCTAAGCCAACCAACATGGTCGCACTATTCTGCGCCGCCAAACCTTCGCCACAGCGAAGTTCGCGCAGGAGAATCTTGTCTCCAACTCTTACTCGCACTTTGGCACCATATCCATCAAGAGGAGCATAGCCTTTTACCGAATTTGGGCCTTGGTTGCCGCCAACGAATCGGAGAGCAATGAACGAGCCACTTGCGGAATCTTTTTGGTGTTCCCCAATTCGGTTACGGAACAACTTCACATAAGGCGCATTAGCATTCACTACGACCATGTCCTGAAAACCATCCTTGTCGTAGTCAAACAGAGCAAAGGAACGACTGTCGCCACCGTGGGCAGCTCCGGATATTCCTGAGATATCCATAAAATCCTGCCCACCCAAGCTCACCCACATATGGTTGCTTTCTCCCCCAGAGAAGGATGCGCCGCTTTCAACTTGCGCAAGAATGGACCCGCCCAAATTCTCCGTGTCGGTTAATACTTCACCTTCTAGGTCCATTACTTGACTTTTCTCTTTAATTTCTATTTTTTCGTCAGTACGCACGACCGTGCGCCAGAATGCACTTCACAAATCTACTGAAAGCTTTACTTTTTCCGGCGCGGAATAGTATCCAGAGAGACCATACAAATCCAAGAAGCCGTCGTTGTCAAAGTCGGCAAACTGAACTCCCCAGGCCCATCCACCTTCCTCCACAGGGATTTTTCGTCCATCAGGCTCAGCCAAATCCCAGCGCTCATATTTAGTCATGCCGGAGACTTTGCTGAACCCTTCGCCATCGTTCCTGAAAAGCGTGTTCCCCTCAGCCATACGACGGAAGACAGGGTCAATCCCTTCACCTTTCAGAGCCTTGGGGTTGTAATTTTCACGACCTTCCATGAAGAATGAAGTCACTCGTCGACCGGCTTTAGAGAACATGTTGGCAACATACATGTCTTGATCTCCATCTTGATCGTAATCGCCGAAGGTTATCCCCATGCCAAATCCAATGTCCGCCGTTCCAGTTGATGCAGTAACATCGGAAAATCCACTTGAACCATTATTTTGGAACAGATTATTAGGAGCAAAATCATTTGCGCAATAAAGGTCCATATCACCATCCAGGTCATAATCTGTCCAAGTAGCCTGGTAAGTATTCCGAAAGAGCTTAGCGAGCGGACTATCTAAAATGACCTCAAACCGCCCATTCCCTAAGTTATGGAGCAATGTGTTCGGCGGTCCCGGGCGTTGGGTATAGTACTTGTTAGTTGAAGCAGTCTCATCGAATAGTTGAGCAAGATGTTTCCAGTCATCCGACGTCATGAAACGCCCTAAAGCGTCCTTCCATTCAGTTCTCTTCTTTTTGTAACGGCGAACATTGAGGGCCCTTTGAGCAAAGTCCCCGGCGTAGGAAGCGAAGTACAAATCTAAAAGCCCATCGTTGTCGTAATCTGCAGCGGCCACAGAGGAAATCAGGTACGGCATTTCGCCGTCAACTGCCTTTTGAGTGACATCATGAAACTTCCCGTTCTCATTCAATAAGAACATGGACCTCCGAAGGGTCCCACCCAGAACAAGATCTTGGTCTCCATCGTTGTCAAAGTCAGCAAAAATTGAGGAGGAGGTTTCGCCGTCAATGTCTAAACCAATTTCCGGGGCAATATCCTCAAAAGTTCCATCTCCCCGGTTCCGGAACAACATATTCTTCCCCCATCGCTCCATGACGTAAAAGTCGTCAAAACCATCTCCGTCAATGTCCACAATGGAAACACCGGGATGCCGATCAAAGGACTCGGGCCGGAAATACTCGGTCGGCTTTTCCCAATCCTCGCCACGCTTTATCGATGTGAGGTAATCCAAAACCTTTTCTTCGTGAATAGAGCGGCGAGCAGCTTTCAAACTCTCCACATCTAGAATGACATCATCCAAAACATCTTCAAAAAGGTAGTGATCGGCTTCATAAGTTTTCAAATAAACAGTTTTCCATTCATAGATCCGAAAACTATCCGCATTGCCGCCACGTGGCCGTCGAAGTGAAACGTGGGCAAGACCTTTGACTTTTCCAATCTTTCCATTTTTCATTTTTGCCGTCGCAACAAATAACATGCCGTGTTTGCGAGTCCTGGGATAGTTAATCCAAGTTGGCACTGGCAAATAAACCTTCATCTTCACCTTCTTGAAGTACTCGACCTCCTCAAAAAGACCACGATACAGACTCATTTGATCGGGCGAGCCGGCTTGAACTTCTTCCGAAACTTGCCATTCCCGAACAACAAGATTGTTTGACGGAATTGTGGTTTCAGAAGGAGCAGCGGAAGTAATGCCTGTCCATGTAACTTGCTCTGCAAAAAGCGGCCAAGAAGTGGGGTCGGGAAAAGACATGTCCATGACACTTTCCCCCAATGGCTTGAAGATTCCTGATTTCCCCCAAGCAATGTGGACATTCTCAGATTCAAGCATCTTCTGGGTTTGGTTGTCCACCCCGGCCTGCTCATCAGAGCAGGAAGTTAGAGCTGGCAAAACCAGCAACAATAGTCTGAGATATTTAATTATATTGAATTTCATGTCCAGTAATCTGTGGTGGCAATTCTTTACCGGTTGGGATATTTTCCAATCCCCAAAGAAATTTACCAGCTTTCTTTGAAGAATTACTTTCCCAAAAACGAGATTGGAGTCATCGAAAGAACCTCCCAGCCATCTTTTCCTTCTGTAACCCGAATACACTGATCTACAGGGACATTTCGAAGGATTTGCCGAACTCCGCTTGCTGGCCACCACAACTCTAACTCTTCAATCTGGGTGGCACCACCAAGGCCAATCTCCTGCTGCATGGTATTCCCACCAAAGCTGGCTCCCGGACCTGCAAAAACAAATATGTCCCTCTCCTTTCCTTCCTCCAGGATGCGGCAACGGATTTTAGTTCCAACGCCAAAGTGATTGGAGTCGACTCCCAATAATTTCAAATTGAGCCAATGATTATCATGCCCCTCATTTATGAAAAGGGCATTGCCGAAACTCCCGTCAAGATACCAACCGCCAAGTTGGTGCCATAAATCCAAATCGCCATCCTGGTCCAAATCCCCGAAAGCGACTCCGTGACCCTTCATCACGTGGCCAAGTCCAGATTCAGCGCTGGCAAGCTGGAAACTTTTCCCTTCGATGTTTCGAAAAAGGAGGTTAGGGATCATGGTTTCAAAAGGAGGGGCCCCGGTTCCTAAGTAGAAATCCATCCAACCATCGCTATCAATGTCGCCATAGTTGTGCCCCATCGTCAGGAAAGTTCGGTCAACTCCGTATTCTTTCGTCTGGTCTACAAAATGGCCCGTTCCATCATTCAGGTAAAAGCGAGCCGATTCGAATTCAGAGGGCAAATCAAACCATTCGAGAGCAGAGGGGTCTACGGTTGGCTCGAGGGGATAAGTCGATGTAAAGACATCCAGCCAACCATCATTGTTCACATCAAAGAACCAGGACCCGAAGGTTTTTTCATGCCCGCCTACAAAGGCCAGGCCTAGCTCTGGCGCAACATCAATAAAGGTCCCATCACCATTATTTCGATACAAGCGGTTTGAATTACGGAAGTTCGAAATCAATAAATCTGAGTCGCCGTCATTATCAAAGTCGCCCCAATTCACGGCTCTCACATGACCATAATTGACAACACCGGCCTCGTTAGCGACATCGCTAAAAGTACCATCGCCATTGTTTCGGAAAAGCTGGCTAGGGGAAATGCTCTTTTCTGAAAGAATCTCATTCCCGACATAAAGGTCCAAATCGCCATCGTTGTCATAGTCGCCCCAGGCACCCGCAAGATTCGGGTAATCGGGTTTGCCTAAACCGGCCTCCAAAGTGACGTCACGAAAATGTCCCTTCCCATCATTTTGAAGCAGTGAATTCCTATCCATTCCACCCAGCCTCATCCACGCACCACGGAGAACATAAAGATCTAAATCTCCGTCATTGTCGTAGTCGGCATGAAGGACATTGAGCCCACCAAGTTGATCTTTTAGACCAGCCCGGTCGGTCCAACTCGTGAAAGTTCCGTCGCCGTTATTGTGATAATAAGACAGGGGAACTGTGCGGTCGCATGAGGAAGAAACGAGGTCAAAGAGACCATCCCCATCAAAATCATCCATCACAGCACTACCGGACAAGTCAAAGGAATTCACTCCGAGATGCCGAGATACATTCCGGAAATGGGGAACCTCTGCACCAGTGCGAATTTTATCTGGGTTTAATCGCCTGTCTTCAGGCACTTGCTCGGGCCAAGTTCCCTCTGCGATGTGCGCGTAGTTATAAAGCCAAAGAGCTCCCGGAGATGTGGGGTCCTCTTCCAAGATTTTTTCTAGAGCCTGGATTGCAAGCCGGGCCCCGCCTGGATTCGTCCAAAGACCCCCTCCCTCGAATGGGAAGATTCCACTTTCCTCGTTGTTTTTGACAATGCAATATTCAACTTCCCCTTCTCGCAAGTGGGAAACTGCAATCCAGCGCAAAGCCAAGTGACGAGTTTTCCGGGGAAGTCGCTTTTTTTCGGCAATCACCGAGGCGGTTTCGAAATGTTTACGCGCGGTCTTCACTCGCCCAACGCGCAAAAGATATCCTCCAATGGAAATATGCAGCTTTACGGCAAGGGACTCTTTCCCTTCAACAACGCCCATCTTTAAAGCGTACTCAGAAGCCCAATCCACCTCTTCTTCTGGGAAAGCGAACATGGGGGAGCCAAAGCGCCAGGATGCCATCTGGGCTATAGCAAGAGGAGCTTTGTAGGCAAAAACCTGGGTCCAAGTCGCCGCTCCTGCGAACGAAAGGATAGCAAGGAAAGCAATTGCTTTAGAGCGCGGTGATTGGATTGGAATCCAAGGACCCACTAAAAGAAGGAGCCCAGAAGTCAGGGCAACGGCATCGAAGGTGAAAACGCTACTAACCGTAAAAGGGTTCTCGGAAGCCAAGGCCCAAAACTCCAGCAGGCCTAAGGTCCAATGATTGATAAGGAGGCCTACAAGAATCAGCAGGATGCCTACGATTCGATTCATTATTAAGCGTTTGTTATTAGAGCAGTTGGGCCACGACTGACTTTCTTGAGAATGACAAGTTTATCATCTCCATAATCTCAAAACGCTTCTACAACATATCGCCCAACCGAAAAAACCACATACAAACAAAAAAGCGCCCAACCCCTAAAAGAGGGTCGGGCGCTCGAGGTCAGGCAAAAAATTATTCGCCGTCCGGAGCCGCTGGAGCGGGCCAGCTGAAATCTCGATCCTTCACCGTCTTGCGACGGTCTTTGGCCGCAGCCGCAATGGCCTGATCGGTCAGGGCGCGAACCATGTCCGAAATAACAGGGGATACATTGCCGGCACAGTTCATGCCTGCTTGTTCTTTAATGTACTTCTTAAGCTTAGAAACGACGACGAGGACTTCGCTACTCATGATGACTCCTTAATGATGTTGGAATGCGGACCGGATGGTCCTGGGTGAACACGGCACCGGGCCGCTCTATTCGAGTCTATCGGCCCTTGGGGGCTTCTTTTGGCCAGAAAGCCCCTAATTTGCTCCTTTTTTAAAAAACTAGATTCCCGAATCTTCAGCAAAAAATGGCCTAAGTCGATTCCAGAAAGCAACTTATGGTTCTTTGTTGACTGGAACAACTTGATGGATGAGAAAACCCAAGAACCAAATAAGACCGGTTATGAGGTGGCTTATAGCCCAGAATTGGCGCCAGAACTCCTCAACAGAAACCTGCAAGAACCACCCTGAAAGAGCCGCTGGAGCGGCAAGCAGGGCCAAAAATAGGCCAGTCCGCCTTCGACTGCGATGCCCTTGACGTATCTTCCCCCAGACATGCTTTTTCCAGACTAAGCCCAAAACAAAGACCAAAAATGGGGCGCCCAGGATGTGGAGGAGTTGCATCTGCGGCTCCCAAGGGTGATGCAAAATTGAAAACTCTTCGATGGGCTCCAGAAAGTAAATCATCCAAGCCCAAACGATTCCCGTCAGCCCTACAACGGCAACGGAAAGATGAATCCACCAGGCCTCAATTCGGCTCATTTCGTTCCTGAAGCACCTTCCACAGCGCCAGCGAGCGTCGCGCAGCGTTGACTGCGGCACGAGAAGACAAAGTCGCCCCTGTGATACCATCAATCCCCTTTTTCAGATGGAGATTGTCATTGAGTGGCCACCCATCAAGTCGCTGAAGCCACTTCCCCGGAGGCAAGTATTCGCGCGGCTCGGCAAAACCCAAAACCCGACTCCCCAGAATGGTTCCATCCGGAGCAATTGCAAAAAGAAGGCTCTCCCTCTTCGATCGGACACGGTGTGTATCCAAAAAGGCCCATGCGAGAACTGCCCCCTTTTTAGACATCGCCTGATAACTTCGAACTACGCCAGATACCTTGCTTCCTGCAAATTCACAGGCTCTCTTTCGTTCAGAATTCGTCAAATAAACGGTATGAGCCGACCAAACAGCTTTCGAAACAAGCTGCTTTAGGGCCTCGTCGCGGGTGGGGAACTGAGGTCCCCCACCCGCTAAAGGAAAGGTCACAAGGACTAGGAGAAAAAATCGCAAGTGAACATTCTAACCTAGAAGATGTATCCGACTGAAACTTCCAGAATGTCGGTCTCAGTGCCTTGATACTCTTCCGTAGTAGTGTTGGCCTTAAAAATGACACGGTCACTTGGCTGGTAGGCAAGTCCAAAAGTAGTTCGGTCCCTCTCCGTATCTGCGGCAGTGTCGACTAAGTAATCCAGCATTTCCTTGCGCACGAAAGGCGTTAGAGAAGTTCCGTTGCCACGATTAGCCCAGAGGTCATAACCAGCTTCTGCGTACCAGCCCTTTAAGCTGTCGGAATCGCTTGAATTAGCCAACAAATCGGCATTATTGACTTCAGCCGTAGCGTAGAGACCACGAAGGCGCAAAGGTCCACGGTCGTACTGCATATGAATGTCATAGAGAGTGGTGCCAAAATCAGTTGTATCTGAAGTACTCTGATTGGAATCGCCACTGTAGAAAGATCCACCAACCGTCCAACCTTGGGCTCCAGTCCAATCTAAACGGCCCGATAGAGCTAAATTCTCAGCTTTCGCTTTGTGACCGGCTTGGCGACCAGACCGCATGCCATCGCTGGGGTCCAAATCGGCGGCATCAAACCCATTCATAACGTAAAGGCGCCATGAAAAATCGCCTTGCTCGCCGTAGGCGCCAACACCATTTTCATGCCAAGTCGACGGGAGAATTTTCCGCTCAACCTCTGGGCGGTTCGCAGACCAAAAGGTTGTGGGCTCATGCAGTTCATTAATCCAACCCATAGGGACCAACATATGACCCATTCGGTATCCCATGCCGCCGCCATCGTTGTAATCCAGATAAGCAAACTCAAGTTTTACTTCGTCTACATGCTCAAATTCGATTTCAGAGTTGAAAACCCAGTTGTCATCAAAACGATAACCTGCGTACAAAATCGCGCGGTAAAAATCCCAAGTATTGCCGGCATCTTTGCCGGTGTAGAGCATTTCGCCATAACCGCCAAAGGAGATGCCAGGGGCTGCGCTGTAGACCTTGGAGGCCGCAGGACCCATTCCAAGGACGCTACCTACAGCGCCGCCAGACTCTTGAATTCCGATATTCTCAACCTGCTCCGCAAGTAAATCGATGCGGCGAGAAAGCTCATTATTGGAAGGTTCTTGCCCTTGTAGATTAGGCGAGAAAAGCGCAAAAAGGAAGGTGAAGGGGAGTATTTTCATTTCGTTATTTTATTTTTAATGAGACTCATTCTCATTGTGATGGGGTCAGAATAGCAATTTCTTGATTTCTTTCAAGCAATTCCACTATTTTTTCTTTCCATGCGCCAACCCACTAGCCCTCTCCCTAAGTCCAGAATTGTGGTCCTATCTGGCGCTGGGATGAGTGCCGAAAGCGGCTTGCAAACTTTTAGAGCCTCAGATGGGCTTTGGGAGGAGCATCGGGTCGAGGATGTAGCCACCCCCGACGCGTGGGATCGAGATCCAGAGCTGGTTCTGCGTTTTTACAACGAGCGCCGCCGTGGCGTTTTGGCCGCCGAGCCAAATGCGGGCCACCTTGCTCTCGTTAAACTTGAAGAGAAATATGAAGTTCACATTATCACTCAAAACATAGACAACTTGCATGAGCGAGCGGGGAGCAAACAAGTCCTCCACCTCCACGGAAAAATTATGGAATCCCGCTCGACTGCGGACGATTCCCGAGTTTATGACAACCAGGGTCAAGACATTAATTTAGGCGACACCTGTGAACTTGGGTCTCAACTCCGGCCGAATATTGTTTGGTTTGGAGAGGCCGTCCCCATGATGGATCAAGCTGTCCCCCTTGTTGCCATTGCTGATTATGTCCTAGTCGTGGGGACTTCCCTTGTAGTTTATCCGGCAGCGGGCTTAGTTCAGTTTGCACCAGAAAATGCAAAAATATTCGTTGTGGACCCAGCAAGCCCCAAAGTAAATCGCCGACAAGCGGAACTCGTTGCTGAGAAAGCGGCTGTTGCCCTTCCACCGTTAGTCGAACGACTATTGGGAGTAGAGCTCTAGGGCCTTCGGCATAACCTTTTCCAGGCGACGAATGCGGGTGTCCTCGGAAGGATGGGAAGATAAAAACTTCGGAATCTCCGAACCTTCTTCCGCCATGCGTTGCCAAAGGGGAATCGCTTCTTGTGCTCATCCTTGGCGCCCCATATCGAGTCAGCCAAAAGTAGTCCCGTACCAAGAGCCATTGATTGACTCATGCGCTCTCCGCTGTGCCGGAGAATTACGTGCGAAATCTCACTTATTCTCCACGGCGTCGGCGAGCAGCCGCACGCATATGTTTCATGTAATCGATGGCCGGATCTCCTGCGACCTTAGAGCCAGGAGCGATGTCTGAGAACACTTTCGCCCCGCCGCCAACTTGGGCTCCGGCTCCAATAGTGATGTGGCCACCGGCGCCCGCCTGTCCCCCCATCACAGCCCCATCTTCCAAAATAGAACTTCCTGCCAAGCCTGCCTGACCGCAAAGAATGACAAAGTCCCCCAACTGACAGTTGTGTCCGACTTGCACCAAATTGTCAATGATGCAACCACGGCCAATTTGCGTCACGCCGAAGGTGGCACGATCAATTGCACAATTTGCGCCAATCACACAGCCAGAACCAATCTCAACCGTTCCCGTTTGAGGCATCGGTTCGTGAGCTTCACCCGACCAAACAAACCCAAAGCCATCTACGCCGATTGTTGTTCCTGCATGGACAACGCAATCCGAACCTAATTGGACTTCACGATAAAGGGTAACCCGTTCATAAAGGTGACAGTTCTCCCCAACCTCGGAGTCCTCTCCTACGACAACTCCGGAAGAGAGGATGCTGTTTGCGCCAACCGTTGCGCCTGAACGGACCTCACACCAAGGCCCAACTTCGGCACTTGCATGAACGAAGGCCTCTTCATGAATGAGGGCGCTTCCATGAATCCCAGGCTTTGCCGACCTTCTTGGAAAAAAGTGTTGTTGCAAAATAGCCGCAGCTAAGCTTGGATTTTTTACTCGAACACATGCACGACCTTGAACATCGGTTTCAGCATCAACAATGACCAATCCCGCAGAGCAACTTGGAAGCTCGGCAAGTTTATCGCTAGTAAAAAAGGCCGCGTGGGATTCGCCTGCAATCTCTGCCCCCATCACTGCTGTGATTTGAATTCCGTCAGCGTTTTCGACTGCGCAATCCAGCAGGTCAGCGATTTGGTCTGCATTCAAGACGGGGGGTTCTTCCTTGCACATAGGCTGATTTTAGCTCGGCCACCAGGACCAGCTTGGTTCCCAAGCCTGCACCCACCAAGCTGACAGTAGGTAAGCGAGTATTAAGGGCAAACCCAGATAGTGTGAAATCTTGGAGCGACCAAGACCACGAAAGGCCCAAATCCAGAAAAGAACCAAAGAGAGCAGCAAATTAATGGTGGCCTGCAACTGAGTATCCCCGGAAAACTGAATTCCACCTGCAACCACCGTGCTAGCGCCTCCAACAATTAATAGGTTGAAAGCATTCGATCCGAGAATATTTCCATAAACCGCTCCGGAGGATCCTTGCCGAACCGCTCGAATGCAGGTGAACAACTCCGGGGCAGAAGTCCCTACAGCAGCAATGAGGAAACCAGCGAAACCATCCTCCCATCCAAGTTTTTTTCCAAGTCCAAGGGCCCCCTCTAAAAACCAATTTGAAGAAACGGCCAAGAGGAGAAAGCCTCCCAATGTAAGGAGTATGGAAAGAGTCAATCCTTTCTCCGAATCCGCAGGCTTCATTCCTGAATCACCACTCTTGAGCGCGCAACGTAAAACCCATCCATAGGCCATCAAGAGTGCAATGCCTGCAAAGATGGGCAGGCTCAGAGATTTTGTTTCCGACCCGCCGCCAAAGTGGAACATGTTGAATCCCGAGAGGAAAACCAGCGAGGAAGCCCACACCATGGTTCGCGTTCCAGGGGTTCGATGGTTTGGAAGAGGCAGACCAGCCTTTTTGCTAAACAACAAGGCCGCCCCCAAAACTATCCCAGTATTAAAGGCATTAGAGCCAAAAACATTCCCCAAAGAAGTGAGAGGGTGCTCCGTTGCGGCAGCGACACTAACGAAAAGCTCGGGAAGAGATGTCCCAAGGGCGAGCAGGAGCAAACCTGCCAACCAATCAGGCCAACCCCAGCGACGCGCCAAGGCCATAGAGCCGCGAACTGCGAACTCGGAGCCCAATAAGAGTCCGCCTAACCCAATTGCTAGATTTAGAAGTGCCACAGGTACTCCTAGTATAGGCGTCGTGAGTTCTCCCCCATCCTCTCCACAAACAATGGATGAGCGCCCCTTAATTGGATTGAGCGTTGAAGTCCTTGACGCCCCCCATTACGAAGGCAGGCGACGCTATCAACTCTTTTCAGATTATGCCGGTTGCCTGAGAAAAGCTGGCGCCATTCCCATCTTGATTCCTGGCGACACCCCACCTTCGGACCTCGACTCCATCTTAGATTGCCTGGATGGGCTTTTGATGACCGGGGGCGACGATGTGGATTTGCGTCCTTTGGGCGGCCCTCCGCCGGAAGACACATGCCGACCCATTCCCATTGAACAGCAAGAGCTCAATCTGCATCTGGTTGCTCATGCGAAAGCAAGAGACATGCCAACCTTGGGAATTTGCCTTGGCATGCAAGTAATTGGCTTGGCAAACCAATCCTCCTACATTCAGCACTTAGATTCCGCTGAGGAGCACACCAAGGGAATTGAGCATCAGGTTGTGGCGAAAGAAGGCTCTCGCCTCGCCAAGATATTAGGACTCCAACCAATTACGGTTGCCTCCTTCCATCACCAGGCCTTAAAGGAAACTGGTCAAGGGCTTTGCCCAGCGGCCTATTCTGAAGACGGACTATTAGAAGCCATTGAAGATTCTGAAATGACTTTTCATATTGGAGTTCAATGGCATCCGGAGCGCTTGCCGGATTCTGAGCCAAGTCTTGCTCTCTTTTCTAGTTTCGTGGCTGCGGCGCAAGCCTACGGTAGAGAAGAGCCCAACTCATGACTCCCACTGACAACCGAAAGGCCCAGATTCGCGACCTCCAGCGACTACAACGCCGAGATCGGCGTCGATTGATCTTCATGGGCGTTTTGCTCGCTGGCGTACTTCTTGTTTACTCGCAGGTTTCGAATGTCGCCAATTCCGAGGATCCGGGAACCATGGGAGAGCCTATTCCGGAAAGCGTGATTAGCCTTCCACCCATTGACTTTCAGCTACTTGACAAGGTCAAAGATGCGGAAAAGGAAGACAGGATCCTCCTTGAACCTACCCCTTTCAGCCATTTAGCCAAAATGGCAAAGGCTCTTCAGCCGGGACACCTTCGGGCTTTGATGGAGCCCAGCTTTCCCTTTTCAGAACTTTCCAAAAACTCAAACTCCTTGCGGGGGAAGCCCTTCCGGCTCCGAGGCGAGGTCCAAGAAATCGAAAGACTAACGCGTTCCATCGGAAACCCGACCGAAATTTGGTACTGGGTTAAAACAGACAATGGGGATTCCTTTCACTTTGTAACCTTCACAGAGCCCGAAGAACTTTTTGGTTCCGAAAACTTTATTCTTGCAGATGGCTTTTTCTTAAAGGTTTATGCAAAAAACATAAATGGCACTCGAATTTCCGCACCGCTTTTCATTGGTCGAGAAATTGTTCCTTCCGTTCGAAAGTCTGGCCCAGTCCAAGAAATTGATTTCACCTTATTGGCTCGAGTCCGAGATCAAAGACTTGGAGAGGAGGGCGACCTCGACGAACTTGGACTATGGCATTTGCTTTCTCACGCTAAAGTCATTTCCACGAATACTGAGAAACGCGATTCAATTTTCCTTCCTGCCCCGGAACTAGATTACGAACTGCTTGGGAAAATGTCCTCCGAACCCGAGCTTTACCGGGGCTTAGCTTTCCAAATCCCTGGACGCGTTCCGGACACTAGCCGCTTCCGAAACTCCTCCTCTGCAGGAGAAAACCCATTACGCGCACAGATGCTTCGTTATGGATATTTGGGAAACCTCGCCTTTCGAGATTATCCCATTCATTTGGTTGGAGTCGACGAGATCGATTTCGGAGGCGATTCTCCTCGATGGTATTACGGCTGGTTCCTTCAACTGAAGGGTTATGAAGACACCGACGGAAACTACCGCCGCACTCCTGTATTTATTATTTGTGGGGACCGCATGGCTGATCGCAGTGCGCCCCCAATCATGAATGAGATGATTGCTTGGTTCCTTGGAATCGCAACTCTCGTCGCCGCACTCCTGTTTTGGTTTACGATACAAGACCGAAAAAGCACCCAGAGGGCGGCCGTTGCCAGAACTAGACGACGCCAAGAACGCCAGAAATCGGAGGAACAAAGTAATGATTCACCCTAGTTATGGAATCGGTGTCCTCAGAGCGCTCATTCGGGGCGCGGCCGCAGATTTAGGACCACCCGCAACTTCTTTCACTATCCTCTTGGACGAAAATGCCGCACCAACCACACAAACTTCGATTGAAGAGGCTTTAGGTGATTTAGAGATTTCGATTCATACCCACCTTTGGAAGGCTTGTGAATCAAAAAAAACCTTACATGAAGCTGACTCCCTCGCTCGAGAAATCGTGCAACAAGGAGTAGACCGGCAGTCCGTTTTGATTGCCGTTGGTGGTGGGGTCACAACCGACATGGGTGGATTCTTGGCCTCCACTTTGTTGAGGGGGATTCGGTGGGGCGCCATCCCAACCACCTTGCTTGCGATGGCGGACGCCGCTTTGGGTGGTAAGACCGCCGTAAATCTCCCGGAAGGAAAGAACCTTGTGGGGACTTTTCATCAACCCCTCTTTGTAATTTGCGATGTGGACACTCTCGGCACTCTTCCTGCCCGAGAGATGAACTCTGGCCTCGGTGAGGTAGTCAAAACCGCCTTCCTTTCTGGTGAAGAGAGCTTCCGTCAATTGGAAGAATCCAATCCTGCGGAGCTTCGGCAGCCTGGAGATTCTTTGTTGGCCGCAGTGTCCAATGCGGGACGAACCAAAATGCAAATCGTTGAAGAGGATCCTAAGGAACATGGTATTCGGAAACTCCTCAACCTTGGACACACCTTTGGGCATGCCCTGGAAACCGCTGCCGGCCATGGGACCCTTGCCCACGGAGAAGCTGTTGCCCTCGGGCTACGATGCGCCGTCCGAATGGCGACGGACATGGATATCGCGGAAAACGGAGTGGCAGTTCGGTTGCGCTCCCTTTGCACAAAGCTAGGTTTTGCAAGCGAATATCCTGGCACTCTCCCAGGAATTCAAGAGCTTTGCACCCTCCTCTCGCGAGACAAAAAAGCCCAGGCCGGAAGCCTTGACCTCATCCTGCCGGTAGAACCCGGCCGTTGCCTTCTCCTGCGAGGGGTTGAAACCCAAGCCGCCGCTGAGGTCATCCATAAAGAGCTCTAGGAACTTGGGGAGGGGATGCTAAACTAGGTCTTTAATGCCCCGCCGGAACGACCTCGAATCCATCCTCATCATCGGGTCCGGGCCGATTATTATCGGTCAAGCCTGCGAGTTCGATTATTCCGGAACTCAGGCGATTAAAGCACTCAAAGAGGAAGGCTATCGCATCCTTTTAATCAACTCGAATCCGGCTTCAATTATGACGGACCCTGAGTTGGCAGACCGGACCTTTATTGAGCCCATCACTCCGGAAATTGTTGCCAAAATTATTGAAAAGGAGCGCCCTGACGCCCTCTTGCCAACTCTTGGAGGACAGACCGCTCTAAATACGGCAATGTCCCTTCAAGAGATGGGAGTGCTGGAGAAGTTTGGAGTTGAGATGCTAGGCGCACGATACGAGGTGATTCGCAAAGCAGAAGCCCGCGACGAATTCCGAGTGGCCATGGCAAAAATTGGCCTCAAAAGTGCTCCATCTGAAATTGCACACACTCTCGCCGAAGCTCAAGGGCGCGTCGAAAAAGTCGGCCTTCCTTGTGTTATCCGACCCGCCTTCACCATGGGCGGTTCCGGTGGAGGAATCGCCTGGAACCACGAAGAATTCGACACCATTGTTTCTCGAGGCCTGCGACTTTCTCCAGTATCTGAGGTCCTAATCGAGAAGAGCCTTCTAGGGTGGAAGGAGTTTGAGTTGGAGGTCATGCGCGACCACAAAGATAACTGCGTGGTCGTTTGTTCTATCGAAAACTTGGACCCCATGGGCGTTCATACGGGTGACTCTATTACGGTTGCTCCAGCCCAAACTTTGACCGACAAAGAATATCAGCAGATGCGGAACGCTGCCTTTGCCATCATGCGCGAAATTGGTGTGGAATGCGGTGGCTCAAATGTTCAATTTGCATTAAACCCGGAAAACGGCGATCTCATTGTTATTGAAATGAACCCACGCGTTTCTCGGTCTTCTGCGCTAGCATCGAAAGCAACGGGTTTCCCAATTGCTAAATTTGCAGCCAAACTTGCGGTCGGCTATACGCTAGATGAAATCCAAAACGACATCACAAAAGTAACGCCGGCATGTTTTGAACCGGCAATCGATTATGTCGTCACCAAAATGCCGCGTTTTGCTTTTGAAAAGTTTCCCCAATCCGATTCAACATTGGGGACTCAAATGAAATCCGTTGGCGAAACGATGGCAATAGGTCGAACCTTTGAGGAATCTTTCCAAAAAGCTCTCCGGGGTCTTGAGGTCGGCCGCGTTGGATTCAGTGGCAAAAAGAGAGAGTTCAGCCCTGAAGAGATTCGGCAAAAAGTTTCCCGACCCGCCCCTGGGCGACTCTTTGCGCTTTACGATGCTTTTTGTGCGGACTATGAAATCGAAGAGGTCGCGCGGCTTTCGGGCGTGGACCCCTGGTTCCTGGCCTTCCTTCAACGCCTTGCAGTAGAAGACCGCGACTTGGAAAGCTCCACACTGGAGGACTTCAGTGAAGAGAAGCTCCGAAGACTTAAGCAGAGGGGATTCTCCGATGCTCGGTTAGCACAAGCAACATCTCGGTCCATTGCAGAAGTTCGCGCATACCGCGAATCGTTGGGCATCCGAACGGGATACCGCCTTGTTGACACCTGTGCCGCTGAATTTGAAGCCAAAACCCCTTACCTCTATTCAACCTTCGATTTTTCTTCTGACGAGGTCCCCCCCACGTCCAATAAAAAGGTCATAATTTTGGGCGGAGGCCCAAACCGCATTGGACAAGGGATTGAGTTTGACTACTGTTGCGTTCACGCCTCACTTGCTCTTCGTGAAATGGGCATTGAGTCCATCATGGTGAACTCGAACCCCGAAACAGTTTCGACTGACTTTGACATTTCGGATCGGCTTTACTTTGAACCCCTAACTCATGAGGATGTCCTCGCCATTTGCGAGCGCGAAAAACCAGACGGCGTGATTGTTCAATTTGGCGGCCAAACTCCGCTCAACCTAGCGGAAGGTTTGCTCAAAGCGGGAATACCGCTTTGGGGCACACCCTTTGAGGCCATTGACCGTGCAGAGGACCGGGGAAAATTCTCAGAGATGCTCAATAAGCTGAACCTGCGGGCACCGGAAAATGGTATTGCCACTGAAGAAGACGGGGCCGTCAAAATTGCTGATCGAATCGGTTATCCTGTTTTGGTTAGGCCTTCTTATGTTTTAGGTGGCCGAGCCATGGAGATTGTTTATGACGAAAAAGATCTCCGCCGCTATATGTCTGAGGCAGTTCAAGCTTCACCGGGACACCCTGTCCTCGTGGATCGCTTTTTAGAAGATGCCATTGAAGTTGACGTGGATTGCGTGTCGGACGGCCAACAGGTCATCATTGGCGCTGTCATGGAACACATTGAAGAGGCGGGTATCCACTCGGGTGATTCGACTTGCGTCATCCCCCCCACTTCTCTGGGCGATACCATTGAAGAAGAAATTCGAGAGGCCACCCGAGCTATGGCCCTTGAACTTGGCGTCATTGGACTAATGAATGTGCAATTCGCGGTCCGCGGCGAACGTGTTTACATCCTCGAAGTAAACCCTAGAGCTTCCCGAACCGTCCCCTATGTTTCGAAAGCAGTCGACGTTCCCTTCGCAAGAGTGGCCACGCAAATCATGGCAGGCCACACTCTTGTGGAGCTTGGAATTCAGGAGCCAAACCCCGAAAGCACTCTCGCAGTGAAGGCCCCCGCCTTCCCTTTCGCAAAGTTCCCAGGCGCTCGGGCAGACTTGGGACCAGAAATGCGCTCAACTGGTGAAGTAATGGGAATCGATTCCAACTTTGGAATGGCCTTCGCCAAAGCAAGCGATGCCGCTGGACGCACTCTTCCTACTGAAGGAAAAGTTTTCATTACAGTAAAAGATTCGGACAAGAGGAGTGTCGCTCTTGTCGCTCGATCCTTAACCGAAATGGGTTTTGAACTTGTCGCCACAGACGGAACCTGGCGCGCCCTTTCGCGCCATGGAATTCCATGCGAGCGCATTAATAAAGTTCATGAAGGTCGGCCCCATGTTGTGGATTTGATTAAGAGTCGCGACATTTCGCTTATCATCAACACCCCTCTTGGAAAAGTAACTCGACATGATGATGGCATGATTCGGTCGGAGTCTTACCAAGCTAATATTCCATGCTTAACGACCATGTCTGCAGCAATGGCCGCACTAGAAGGTATTCAAGCTTTAAGACAGGGTGGCCCGGATGTCTGCCCCTTGCAGGATTACTTCGCAAAGGACATGGTAACGGCCTAAGTTCGACCATTTCCTCTGAACAAGCTTCTGATTTCCCCCGGGAGGAGGATTGCACTGGCAGCAACTGCGGCCAAGACTCCTGAACCAATACATACGCAGATGCCCGGTATGGTGGCAGATTGTTCCCCTAACCATGCCGAGAAAAGCCCGGAGACCCAGGCAGCCGCAATTGCTGGCCCAAGGAGTTTTGGTAAGCGACGCACCAAGATAGGTTTGCGAATTTCTAAACCACGAAGTCCGCTCAGAAGAAGGGCCGCTTGAAGGCTCAGGGCAACTGCTGTCGCCCAACCTGCGCCAGGAACACCCATCTTTGGAAGCAAGTAAATGTCTAGTCCGAGATTCACAGGGATGCTAATCCCCGCAATGATGGCGGGACCGCGATAATCTCCACGAGATTGTCGAACCCTTGTGAGCAAACCAGCGAGAGTGGCTCCAGGCAAACACCATAAATAAGCCCGTAAGGTTTCGGTCAAGAGAGGTGTGTCCGCAGAATCGTAGCGTCCATGGTCGAAGAGAACCGTCAGTACATCTGGAGCCAACACCCACAATCCGGCGGCGGCGGCCACAATCAAAAGCAAAGTGCCCTCAACAGCATTGCGCAAAGCGAAGCTCAGTTCTTCAAAGCGACCTTCTGCAGATAGCCGCGCAAAAAGAGGTAAGGTCCCTGTTGCAACAGCGATTCCAATCAAGGCCAAAGGGAGCTGGAGCAAGCGGTTTGAGAGGTAAGCAAATGAATTTGCTTCTGCGCCAACTATTCCCCAAACCAAAGCTTGGTCCAAGGCCATGTTGATTTGAACGCCCGCCAAAGCAACGAAGGCTGGCAGAAAATCGCGCACGGTTCTGCGGCCGCTCTCGCTTCGAAACCCTGCATGAGGGAGCATTGGGAAGCCTGCAGCGCGCACACCTGGAAGTTGGACAAGGTACTGAAGAATCCCACCTGCAAGTAAAGCCAAGGACAGGCTAATGGCGGTGCCATCTAATTCTTCGACCAGCTTCGGTTCCGCAACAAGCAAAGCGCCAATCCAGACAAGGTTCAAAATGACAGGAGCGGCTGCGGGCGCCAAAAACCGCCCACTCATATGTTGTGGTGCGGTGGCTAGAGCACTCAAGCAAATAGGAATAGAATAGGGAAGAAGTAAGGCAGCCAACAGGAGAACGAGTTGTTCTTTTTCACTGGCAACTCCCATCCAAAAGAAAAGCAGGACTTCTCCAATCAGAACAAGCGCAATCAGGGCCATGCCAGTCCAGCCAACAAAAGTTCGATAAAGCAACTTGGCGGCTTCTTCACCCTTTTCTTCTCGCTCCCTGGCTAGGGCGGGCTGAACTGCAGCGCCAACAGCACCTTCACCAAAAAGGCGGCGAAATAAATTCGGCAACACCCAAGCGACAGAGAATGACCCAAAAACTGGACTCATGCCAAAAGTCGCAGTCATCATGGCATCCCGAACGAATCCAAGAATGCGAGAGAAAAGAGTCCAAACCGAGGTCAAAGCGGACCCGCGAAAGGCGCCTCGCCCAGTCACCTTCTCTAGAGTCGGTCTTTCTTCAACCATGTCCATGCATCATGACAGTCCGGAACCTATGATTCCAGAAATGCGCCTCGCCTTCGATGCCCGAGTTCGGCCTCACTCATCCTTTGCCCGTGTTCTGACCCTTCTTCAAAACTCGGCAGATGTTGCAGGAATCCCGTGGGAAGCCTGGACAGATGGACCCTGCTCTGCAGATGTCCTTTGGAGCACTCAGCAAGCGGCCATTCCTCCTGTTGAGGGTCCTCGATTTGTGGCAAGCATCTATGACACTAATCCTCTCATGGACGTTAGCCGAAGTTTCCTTTCCCGTAAGTGGAATGTATGGAAATTCCACCGCAATGTACGGAAATGCACTAGATTGGCCTGGAAAATTTCCACTTGTAGCGAGAATGCTCAACAAAATATTTTGAACTATTTCCCCTCTATGGCAGGGCATCTTTTCACTGTCCCTCTTTTTGCTGATAAAGACTTTTCCCCTGGTGCGCCCGAACCTGAGGTATTGGCAAAGTTGGATTTACAGTCCGGATACTTGCTGTATGTGGGAGCCTTAAGAAAACATAAAAACTGGGAAACCTTGGTTAGGGCTTGGGCCCAACTTCCGGAACCTCTCCGAAAAGCTCACCAACTTGTATTGGTCGGGCGAGCGAAGCGAGCACAGAACGCTCTTCGGAAATTACGTAACGAACTCTCTCCGCTCGACTCCATCAAGGTTATTGAAGATATCCCAGACGGCGGCTTGCTTGAACTCTATCGCGGTGCGGACTTGTTTTGCTTTCCATCTCTTGCGGAAGGATTTGGCCTCCCACCTCTAGAAGCCTTGGCTTGTGGAATTCCTGTTGTTTCCAGTGATCGCACATCCCTACCCGAAATTCTCGGCCCGGCCGCTCTTTATGCAGACCCTTTGGATGCAGACGCCCTATCAAAAGTTTTGGAGCGAGGCCTAATGGACGGACGAACTCGACAGTTTTTATCGCGTACGGGTCCCGAGCGTGCTGCAGCCTGGAACCCAGAGCGAACTGGCCGCGCGATGAAAGAGCTTCTCGAGCTCTAACTATTCCCCAAGCTCTTCGTCGGGAAGTGGGATGCGAATGGAGAGGATTCCCCTGAATTCGCCCACTTTGAAATCAATCGCAGAATCACTGGGATACTTTTCCGCAAGCAAGTCTTCCACTTCATCCGGTATTTGTTGCGAACTTCCATGACAAACCAAGCACGCCTCAGCAACATAAATAGGCTCCATTAAATGGTATTCGCGAACATATTCCTCGTTTGTGACAGCCTTTGTATAAGTTGCAATAGGAACTTCAGCAGTGCTTCCAAAAGCAGTTCGTTCCATCCATGCCTTTTCGTAAATGTCTGGTGCATTGAGAGGGTTCCGCAATCGAAGGGCAGTCCTCCGAAAATACCACCCCTTCTCGTTGGCGTAGTTTTGAGTCATCTCTTGGGCGACGTCACCACAAACATTGAGAGCATGGGTTGGACCACCTTCCTGCATAGAGGCTTGAAGCTTTGCTTTTAAGGAGCCCATAAAGTCATTCACGGCAGCTTTTGAGTCCTTCTCAGCAGCCAAGGCTTGGCGTTCCTGGTTTGCATGAATTCCAACGGAACCCATCAGGCGCCAAACGCCAAAGGTGATTAGGCCAACCCAAAGCAAAGCGGCAAGAATGTATTTAGGTTTCATCCCAGTAAAGCGCGAACTACTTCAGAAACCGCGCGACCATCGGCGCGACCGGCAATTTTTGGCCCTGCCGCCTTCATAACGGCACCCATGTCTTTCATGGATTCAGCACCAACTTCCGCAATCACTTCTTTTAGCAAGGCTTCAAGATCCTCAGGTGCTAAGCCTTTTGGGAGATACTCTTCAATGATGACGACTTCAGCCAAGTCTTGGTCGGCCAAGTCTTGTCGATCCCCATCAATGAACATTTGCGCAGCCTCCTTTCGGCGTTTACAAACCTTCTGCAAGGATTTAATGACTTCATCTTCCGAGAGATAGTCTGCTGGATTGTCTTTTTCCTCGTCCACACCCTGACTACCCTTCTTTTCAATTCCTGCGTTCTTTAGTTCGCTCAGAAGGCCACGCAAACATTCTGTTCGAGCCTTATCGCGATTCCGCATCGACTCTTTCACATCAGAGGCAAGTCTATCGGTTGTTTCACTCATCAGATTTTCCCTCCGCGCTTGCGCCAACGGGCTCCTCCTTTTCTTCCTCGTCGCGAACAACTGGAGCCATTCGCACCAGCTGGTCTCCATCCTTTAGATTGACGAGGCGAACGCCTTGAGTTGCCCGGCCTTGAGTTGAGATGTCATTCACCTCTGTCCGAACCATCATGCCGGACTGAGTCATGAAAAGGACGTCATCGCAACGACTGGCATTCAGAGCATTTACAACGGGGCCATTTCGGTCAGAGGTTTTAATGCCCACGACTCCTTGTGACCCTCGTTTTGTGAGTCGGAACTCCCCGATGCGCGTCCGTTTCCCGTATCCATTTTCACAAGCAACCAAAAGAAGTTCGCTTTCAGTACCTGCGACTAGGGCGACAACTCGGTCGCCTTCCCGAAGCGCCGCACCCCGCACGCCAGCGGCTGCGCGACCCATTGAACGGGCGTCAGACTCTTTGAAACGAACCACCTTCCCGCCAGCTGTGCAAAGCATGACTTCATCGCCCTCGCTCACGAAACGAGTGCCGATTAAGCGGTCACCCTCTTCGAGTTTGGTGGCAATAATGCCCGCCCGGCGAGGGCGAGCGTAAGCACTCAGCTCCGTCTTCTTAATCTTTCCCTTTTCGGTGGCAAAAAGAAGATATTCAGCTTCCGTAAAATCGCGCGTTGCGCGAATACTCCGAATTTCTTCGTCCGGCTCAATGCCCTCGATGAGATTTCGGATGGAACGCCCCTGAGCAGTACGGTCGAGGTCGGGAAGGCGGAATACCTTCAACCAATACAGACGGCCGCGGTCTGTGACAATGAGTAAGTAGTCGTGGGTTGAGCAGACGAAAAGTTGGGAAACCGTGTCCCCTTCCTTGGACTTACCACCCGTAATCCCGCGACCTCCTCGAGCTTGCGCCCGATAAGTGTCTGCCGGAGTCCGCTTCGCGCGGCCTGAACGAGTGATCGTGACGACAACGGTCTCTTCCGTAATGAGATCCTCCGTAAGGAACTCATGAACGGAGCCGCCAATCTCAGTCACGCGAGGGTTGCCATACTTGGCTTCCATATCGTCAAGATCTTCGCGAATGAGGTTGTTAATGAGTTCATCTTCGGTCAACAGACGGTTGTACCAAGCGATATCCTCTTTTAGTTGATCAATCTCTTCTTGGAGTTTGTGAACCTCTAGACCAGTCAAACGGCCCAAACGCATATCCACAATGGCCTGCGATTGCCGCTCGGTGAGCTGGAATTGAGCTTCCAAACGCGCTTTCGCCTCAGATGTGTCCTTTGAAGTTTTGACAATCTCAACCACTTCGTCAATGGCCTGAATAGCAATCATCAAGCCTTCGAGAATGTGGAGACGAGTTTCAGCTTTTTCGAGGAGGAAAGCAGTACGCCGACGCATCACCTCAAAACGGTGGTCTTTGTATGCAAGGAGAAGCGTCTTTACGCCAACTTGCTTGGGCTGACCATCAATCAGAACGGTATTCCGGATGCTATATGTGGTCTGGAGTGCGCTGTGCTTGTAAAGCATATTCTCCACTACTGCTGGATCGGCATCCTTCTTCAGCTCAATGACCATCCGCATGCCAGTCCGGTCTGACTCATCACGAATATCGTGAATACCCGTAATGCGCTCATCCTTAACAGCATCAGCAATCTTCATAATGATTGCAGCCTTTTCCCGTTCGTACGGAATCTCAGTGACGACCAACTTTTCGCGACCACGACCTTCAGGCTCCTCGTGATGCATTCGGGCGCGCAAGGTGATTCGGCCCTGTCCCATTGTGTAGGCCGAAACGATGCCTTCCCGGCCGCAAATAATTCCGCCTGTTGGGAAGTCCGGCCCAGGCATGATTTCCATAATGTCAGCAGCCGTGCACTCTGGCTGGTCAAGGACCATTCGAATTGCACGGAGCACCTCGCTTGGATTGTGCGGTGGAAGAGCTGTACTCATTCCAACAGCAATTCCCTCCGAACCATTTACAAGTAAGTTTGGAAAGCGACCTGGAAGAACCGTTGGCTCAAGTCGAGTTTCGTCGTAGTTAGTTTTCTTATCAACAGTTTCCTTGTCAATATCAACCAACATCTCTTCGGCAGGGCCCGCCAGCCGCGCTTCGGTGTAACGCATTGCAGCAGGAGGGTCGCCATCAATGGAACCAAAGTTGCCTTGCCCGTCCACGAGAGGGGAGCGCAAACGAAACGGCTGAGCCATGCGCACCAAGGTCGGGTAAATCACCGACTCACCGTGCGGGTGATAGTTACCGCTCGTGTCACCGGCAATCTTCGCGCACTTTCGATACTTCGAATTGGGGCGCAAGTTGAGGTCGTGCATAGCGACCAAAATGCGTCGCTGGGAAGGTTTTAGGCCATCGCGCACATCGGGTAATGCTCGATCATGAATCACAGAAAGCGCATAAGTCAAGTACGACTCACGCATCTCGCGCTCAATTAAGCTCTCGCCGATGTGCTCCGTGGTGGGGGTGGTTTTTTCAGCCATTTCTGGTCCTTACCGGCGAAGGGGGAGGGGATGCCGGATAGAAGCGTATTTCACCATTTCCCGCCTGCAACTGGAAGCCATAAAAGAGGCTTTTTGGGGTTGTAACTTATTTGTTTTAAACGACTTATGGATTCCTTAAAACTCGGTTCTCGGAAGCTTCAATGTTCGCCTTACCGGCCAAAAAAATGCCTCCAATATCCGAAGGAGAGAGGGCCAAAATGCCCCCTTCCATCGCCACCCCGATAGGCCGTTTTTCGCCCTCTAACCAGGCGAGCAAAGCAACTGCAACGGCGGCTGAGCCACACGCCTGAGTTTCGCCAACCCCCCTTTCGTTGACGCGCATGGCCAAGCCTTCGGCTCCAAATGGGGCGACGATTTCAACATTGACCCCCTGCGGGAAAAGTTCGGTTTGTTTGCGCACCGCCTGGGACAAGCTTTCCAGATCAACTTGTTCGACATCGTCGACGGGGAAGATTGCGTGTGGATTCCAAAAGGGAACGGAAACTCCTTCGCGTCCATCCGCTTGTAGGGAAAGCAACTCAATTTCTCCTGGAAGGTCCTCCGGGCGCAAGTGCAACTCGAAAACATCCTCCTCAAGCCTGCGCCAATCCAATTTTTTCCCGTTCATTTCAAAGCAGCCCTCCTCGGCACCCGTCCAGCACGCTGCTACACGCAAGCCATTAAGACAAACTCCCCCATCACTTCCATCTCGATTAGTGATGGAAACTCGCATGACTCCAGATTCGCCTGGAGCACTAACCGTGAGGAGGCCATCTATTTCCTTTCCACAAAGCTCGAGAGCAAGTCCACTCAAGGAGTGGCCGCTTCGAAGGACATCACCTTCCATAACCAAGAGGAATCGATTTCCTAGCCCATCTCCAGGCACACAACGAATTGTGTTTTCTGAAATCAACTTCCTGACTTAGCCATACCGGCTTTGAGCCAATCTGCAAACCCTTGCTCGTCCAGAAGCGCGCCATCGCGGCGGGCAAGTTGCTGACCCGAATTCGAGTCGAGCAAAAGATAAATTGGAGTTGCAAAGCTACCCGTCATTTTGTTCTGAAGGGTTTTCACGGCTTCCTTGGCTTGGCCATCGTTGTGAAGCCGAGCCTCAATGAGCCCTTCCATAAGTCCGGCGACCGCCGGTTGCGGGAAGATGTTCTCTTCCATTGCACGACAATTCACTCAAGTGTAGCCAGTGAAATTCACGAGCAAGTACTTTCCGTCGGCCTTTGCTCTGGAAAGAGCCGCCTCGTAATCATCTACTACGATTTCGTGTTTCGCTTCGAGGTGTTCAGAGCTCGAGTAAGGCGGGATGATGGCGGTCATCACGGTGTCCATGCGCTCGCCAGTCCAGCCCCAAGCGCAGTAGCCGGAAAACGCAAGGAACGCCAAGCCGCAAAGGACTCGCTTCCCGCTCACGTCAGGGCGGCCAGCTTTCCCGTGGAGAACCCCAAAGAGATACAGCGCGGCTGCAAGAAGAATGAGGGTCCACAAAACAAGAAACGTTTCGCGGGAGAGTACCTGCCAATTCCAAATGATGTCAGCGTTAGATATGAATTTCAGAGCGGCAGCCAATTCAACAAAACCCAAAGTTACCTTGATGGTGTCCATCCATTGCCCACTCTGGGGCATCGCTTGAATGCGGCCCGGTGCCAGGGAAAGAAAAACGAATGGGATGGCCATCGTGAGGCCAAAAACTCCCATTCCCATGGCAACTCGTAGGAGGTCACCACCGGATGCGCCAAAGGAAAGCAGGCTACCGACAAACGGAGCTGTGCAAGTGAAGGAAGTCACAACCAAAGTGGCCCCCATCAAGAACACTCCAAGATATCCACCCTGGGTGGAAGCTCGCCCGGCAGCACTCATCAAAAACTGCGGTGGATTCAAAGTGAAGAGCCCAAATAAAACAAATGCAAAAACAAGGAAAAGAATACCAATAACGAGATTGGTCACGGGATGTGTTGCAAATGCCAAAATGAGTGGTCCAACAGCCACACCAATCGCAATAAATATGGCAACAATGCCCGCCCCATATGCAAGGCTAAGGGGTAGCACCTTTCCACCGCGAGCATCCGCCTGCTTTGTGAAAAAGCTAATGGTGATTGGAATCATGGGATAGGTGCAAGGCATCATGAGGGCGAAGAGCCCTCCTGCCATGGCAGCCAAAAGGAAAGCAAGTAACCCAGTTCCGGCCCCCTCTTCGCCATCGCCCGCAGATGTTGTGACGGCAGGCCCGGTGTACTCCCCAGGGAGACGCTCAAATTGCACGCCAGCCGCACTGACGGTGTCCGGGGGATAACACATCATGTCGTCGCAAACTTGGATGCCTACGTTCGCAGTAGTTTCAAAAGATTGAGCCTCACCAGCGAGCACCTTCAGGGGGAGAACCAACTCTGCCCTCCCAGTGAGCCATAAATACTCCACTCGGGTCTTCCCGATTTGGTCTACATGAGACTCAGGGGCCGTCAGGGAGCGAAGAGGACCAGACGCCTCAAATCCCAAAGGAACGGCCACCGAAACCGGAATGCCGTCGTCAGGATTTTGATCTGGATGATAGACATGGAAGCCTGGAGGCACGTGGAGCTCCACATGTAGCTCAACAGGAGCTCCGGCTGAAGCAGAAGACGGCTCAAAATGGGCCTGAACACTGACATCTCCACCCTGAAGCAGAGGAAGTGCAGCGAGGAGGAGGTTTTGAATCATTACCGTGTATTCGGTCGGGTCGTCCTCTTGTTTGGAAATGGTGGGCGATGAGGGACTCGAACCCCCGACCCTCTCGGTGTAAACGAGATGCTCTAGCCAACTGAGCTAATCGCCCCGGCCCTACATTCTAGAATAGCGGCGTGCCCAGCGACATTCCCAACCCCGAAGAACTTTCTAAAGCCTCCCACCTCGGTACAGGCTTGATTGTGCGATACCACGAAATCGCCCTCAAAGGTGGCAATCGCGCCATGTTTGAGAAAAGGCTGGATCAAAATTTACAATCTGCGCTCTCTTCCTTTTCCCGAGTTTCAGTTCGCCGGATTCGGGGCCGGATGCTCGTCCAATCAGATACTCCGGCCAGTCGGATGGCATCCGCTGCGGCGAAAGTGTTCGGTGTGTCCAGTATTTCAGCAGCCGTGGAAACTGAGCCAGACTTGGATGCCATCGGAGAATCCGCAAGAGCTCAGGTTGGGAAAATACTAGAACGGCACTATCAAGGACGGGACTTGGTTCGGTTTCGAGTGACCTCGAACCGCGCCGACAAAAGATTCCCTCTCAGTAGCACCGAAATGAACGGTCAAATTGGGGGGCGAATCTTGCCCGAGTTCCCCTGCCTAAAAGTAAGCCTAAACGACCCCGAAGTGGAAGTGGAAGTAGATTTGCGACCTGAGGGCACATGGGTCTTCAGCGAGCGATTCCGAGGTCCCGGCGGCCTCCCTGTCTCGTCCACAGGGCGAGCCTTATCGCTTCTATCAGGCGGAATCGATTCGCCTGTCGCCTCCTGGCTTTCCATGAAACGCGGGATGAGAGTGGATTTTGTGAGTTTTTACTCCTTCCCCCACGTGGGCCCACAAACGAGAGACAAAATCATTCGTCAAGTGGAGAACCTCATGAAATGGCAGCCCCGAGCCATGCTCCACATTGTCCCCTTTGCGCCTATCCAGGAAGCCATTAGGGATTTCTGCCCGGCAACCTATCGAACGGTTTTGTATCGACGAGCGATGCAACGCATTGCCTCAAAGATTGCCAAGCGAACAAAATGCAAAGTTTTAATAACAGGAGAAAGTGTTGGGCAGGTTGCTAGTCAAACTTTGAATAATCTTTCGGTCATCGAAGAGGCATCCTATGTTCCGGTTTTGCGCCCTCTGATTACTTTTGACAAGCAGGAGACCATTGATCTTGCACAAAAAATTGGAACTTTTGAAACATCAAACTTGCCCGCACCTGACTGCTGTACGGTTTTCCAACCGGAGCATCCTGTCATTTACGGCCAAATTGAAGAGGCCCACGCTGCCGAGGGACCTTTGGACCTAGACTCTCTCTGTGCCACTGCCGTTCGAGAAACCGAACGGCTACACTTCCCCGAACGGTCATGAAATACTTCCTCCTCCTTGCAACCCTATCCCTTGCTTCTCTCCTTTCCAGCTGTGGCAACCCTCCACCTCCACCCATGGAAGAACCCATTGCCGAAGGCATTGCAACAAACCAAGCGCCCCAGGCAACCAAAAAGAAGTTCCCAATGGCCCCTCTTGGCAAGCCAGCGGCAAATGAAACTTTATATGTGACTCATCTCCGCAACACAGAGGATGCCGCAATTGGTGGCGCAGATGCCATGTTGCTCACCGCCAAACCTACACCCGAGTACATGCGTGTCCCTCGGCGCAAATTTGTAATCACTTCTTACCGAAGCCCAAAACATGGAAGAGTTCACTTTATGGTTCAATCGGATAGCAAGCCAAAGTACTTGTGGCTCGGAGGTAATGGTTTCGAGCCTATGGTCGTGAAATTAGAAGATGCTGTCGGCGGATTGACTTTTGAACGAACTCTCGAAATCGAAATCATGCCGATTGCGACCTTCTTTATTCTGAGCAAAAGTGGGAATTATTCAAACAACGCCTTGGTAACGATGAAACCAGCTGATGGTAATAACTTCCGAAAAGGACCCGGAAGTGGAAACGCCGGCTTCACTCAGCGCGCCGACGACAAGGGCGAGGTCAAATTCACGCGCCCACCTGGCAAGTACATTTTTATTGCCGAGGAGGACAAAGGAAAAGGCAAGGTCAAAAAAACGATTGACTGGACGGGGGACCCAACGCCAATTGATATTTCGCTAGCGCAATAAACGCGCCGGTCAAAGAATGGCGAGGATGACGGGGATCGAACCCGCAACCTCCAGATCGACAGTCTGGTACGCTAACCAATTGCGCCACATCCCCGCTCTTTTGGGCGAAAAGTATAGACAGGCCGCCCTAAGGGGTCAAGGAGAAGGGGCTTGCCCCCTTTCTGTACCACCCTCCAATCCCTTGGCCTCATCCCAAAGGGAATCCATCTCCTCGAGTGTGGCCTCGGACAAGGGCTTACCTATGTGCTTTTCGATGTACTGAAACCGGGTCGAGAATCGTTCAATTGTGCCGCGAAGAGCAAGCTCCGGCTCAAGCTCCATTTTTCTGGCCAAATTCACTACCGCAAACAATAAATCCCCTAACTCATGCCTGGCGTGCTCCCGGTCACCTTCCTCAACTGCCTCACGGAACTCCGCCCATTCCTCTTCTATTTTTTCTTCCGGCCCAAGCAAGTCCGGCCAATCAAAGCCAGCACTCGATGCCTTTTGTCCGACTCGATATGCCCGAAGGAGGGCGGGCATCGAAGTTGGTACGCCCGACAAGGCAGACTCATCTTCACCCTTTTCTTCCTTCTCTTGTTTTTTAATCGTTTCCCAATTCTGAAGAACTTCACCGGTCCCACTGACCTCGGTTTCACCATAAACATGGGGATGGCGACGAATCAGCTTCTCGACAATGCCATTGGCTACATCTGAAGGATTGAATCCTCGATCTTCAGACGCAACACGAGCAACCATGAGCACCCCCATCAATAAGTCCCCCAATTCCTCGCATAGATTCTCCATATCTCCGCGAGCTACAGCATCGGCCATCTCATGGCACTCTTCAATCAAATGAGGGGCAAGGGACTCAACTGTTTGCTTGCCATCCCAGGGGCAGCCACCCGGCGAACGCAAGGTATCTACAACTTGCATCAACCGCTCAATCGAGCTCACCCATTCGGCCGGTACTTCTTTTTCTTCAACCATTTTTCCATTCCATCACAAAGTGGGGTCCAATCCCTTCAATTTCAAACTCGTCGCCGACGGTAACAAAACCGCCGCGGCGGTAAAGGCCCAAAGCAGCAACTCGGGCATTGCACCAAATTCCAGTCTCCATAGAACGAGCATAGCGCTGACACTCCATTAACATGATGGACCCGAGGTTATTTCCACGAAAGTCATCGTCTACAGCCATGCCGCGCAAACGCAATCCGCAACAGCCACGGCCTTCGACCATCAAGGTCACGCAACCCACAGTATCCCCATTCAACACAAGGGAAAAGTGAACGGTACCTTGCAAACTGTCCTCGGGATAACACGCAGATTTCTGCGGTTGACCTTGCCGCAAATTGCGGTGCCGAATCGCAATAATTTCATCAACTTGGACACCTTCTCGAACTTCGATTGCGTTTTTCACTGGTTCAACTCCATCTCGGCTTGCAAGCGCAAACGACAAGATTCGCAAAGGCCACAAATCGAACCATCTTCCCTAGGGTCATAGCAAGAAATCGTCTTATCCACGGGGACCCCCAACTCGTGCGCCAAGCGCAATATTTCGACCTTCGTTAAATCTTGGAGTGGAGCGTGCAGGCGGAAAGGACGACCTTCTATCCCTTCGCGCGTTGCTAAATTTGCCAACTTTTCAAATGATGCGATGAACTCAGGACGGCAATCCGGATACCCCGAATAGTCCAAGGCGTTCACACCAATCGCCAAATCGTGCGCGCCGCGGGCTTCGGCAAATCCAAGTGCAAGAGATAAAAATAAGGTGTTTCGAGCTGGGACATAAGTCGTGGGAATCTCTTGGGACACGGGCTCAGTGGGCGACTTCCCTTTGGGCACTTCCATCTCTAAATCCGTAAGAGCGGACCCGCCAACTCCTCGAAGGTCCAACTGGAGTACATGATGGTCTGCCAATTTCAGGTCGGCCGCAATCTCTCTAGCCGCATTCAGCTCAATCGAATGCCTTTGGCCATAATCCACCGACAAAGCATGGACCTCAAAGCCTTCGCGCTGCAGCCAGGCGGCAACAGTGGCGGAGTCTAAGCCACCCGAGAGCAACACAACGGCCTTTTTTCGTGTATCCTGTGAGGAAATCAAAAGTTCTCCGATGACCAAAATGGGGTTGAGTTTGGCCGGATTCGACTTAATCCTAACCCTCCTCCCCAGCTTTTCCTCACTCCAAAATGACCGAAGTTACCGAACAGAGCATCCGCGAAGCCCTTAGCAAAGTCCAAGACCCTGACCAGGGAAAGGACATTGTTTCTCTTGGCTTTATTCAGAACATTGCCAATTGTGGAGGCTCCGTCAAAGTCACGATTCAGCTCAACACGGCTCCACGGCCTGCAGGAGATGAAATTCGCCGGCAAGCCCACACGGCTATCGCCGGACTCGAAGGAGTTCAATCAGTCAATGTGGAACTGAAGGCTCTCGCCCCTGAAGCTGCTCCCCCGCAAGAAAATCCCTCTGCTCTAGAAGGGAAGCCCGTGAAGCATGTCATTGCGGTAACTTCAGGCAAAGGAGGCGTTGGGAAATCCACTTGCGCTGTAAACCTTGCCGCCGCCCTAACTCAATCTGGCCACAAAGTTGGCCTCTTGGATGCGGATATATACGGCCCCAATATTCCAGTCATGATGGGACTGAGTGGTCGCCTGCAAACCCAAGGCGACAACAAAATCCTTGCCAAAGAATCCCATGGAATCAAAACGATTTCCATTGGTTACCTCGTTGAAGATGGCACCCCCATCATGTGGCGCGGCCCCATGCTCCATAAGGCCTTGGAGCAGTTCTTCAAAGATGTGGAATGGGGCGAGCTGGACTTCCTTATTGTGGATATGCCCCCCGGAACTGGTGACGCTCAAATCTCCCTCGCTCAGCTGGTCCCCTTGTCGGGTGCTGTTGTAGTCACCATGCCACAAGAAGTTTCTCTTACCGATGTTCGACGAGCCATCGGGATGTGCCAACAGGTAAAGTGCCCAGTTCTAGGAATCGTAGAAAACATGAGCGGCGATATTTTTGGCTACGGAGGCGGAGAAAAAACTGCTGAGCATTATTCAGTTCCCTTTTTGGGTTCCATTCCTCTCACTCCTTCCGTTCGAGAAGGCGGGGACGCAGGCGTTCCGGTTGTGATTGCCGATCCTGATGGCGAAACTGCGCACCACTTCTTAGAGTTGGCAGAGAATGTTTTGGCTGCTCTCGAGAAGCGAAAAAGTCTCGAACTACCTGTCCTTCAGTAGTACTTTCAGCCGAGCGTCTTCCACGAGAGAATGAGAAGCCACTGCGACTCGCTCGCCGTCACGATGCCACAGAAGGCGCCAACTTCCGGTTGAAACTTCTCCAAAATCTGCGACTCCATTCTGGTCAGTAATCAAATCCCACTCAGCGCCCAAAAAATCTACTGCACGTACTTTCGCTCCCGAGACTGGTTCACCAGATCTCGAGCTAAGCTGGACCGCCAAAAAACCCGTTCGCCTGGGTAGAGGGCTGATTAAACGCACCGATTCTCCCTCATGAAGCTCACCTTCAAAGAGCTCGCCATTAACAACCATATCCTCTTCCGGCCTGACGAAATCAACGGACTCCTGAGCCTCTGCCTCGGCTTGGATTTCCACTTCGGGCCGCAATTTCTTGAGAACTCGATTGCGCCGAGTGCTTGCGAAGGGGTCGGGCTCAACCGCCACTGCCACCCAAAGGAGCACAGCGATAAAGGGGATTCCTCCCCGAAGCACCGCAATTGACTCCAAATGTCGCAACATCCCAAAATTCTACAAAAATGCACGGTTGTTTCCTTTGAGTTATCGTAGTAATCCTGACATGCGCAAACTCGCCCTCCCCTTCCTGATTGCTTTGGTTGCATTACTGGCATGGATTTTGACTCGTGAGACCGAAACCGATCTCAATCCTGCCCCTGATCTTCCTGTCCAACTTGCTCCAGACCTCAGCGGAGCAGGTGTTCAAATTGAAGCGCCTACCATTGTCCGTTCCAAGACAAATACAGAAGTCTTCAACAACAGGAAAGAAAAGGTAGGCCCCGGAAATCACCAACTTGGTGGGCAAGTCGTAGACGAAAACGAAGACCCCGTTCCTGGAGCTTGGGTTGCTGCTTACTCGGTTCCCTTTCCGCTCTTTGACTTCGAGAAAGAGATTACTGAAATCTTCGATAAGCCTTTGGACTTAAATTTAGAGCCTATTGCTTCCGTTTTTGCTAATGAAGAAGGCTACTTTGCCCTTGAAGGCCTCCACGGAAGAAAGCTCTATATCACTGCACGAACTCACCAAAGACTCAGCCCTCGAAGGCAGTTGGTGCCCGCTGGAGCACTGGACAAAGAGGAAACTGTGCTGATTCGAACCATTCCCGCTGCGAGCTTAGAGGGCTCAGTATTCGACGCTAACGGTGCCCCTGTTCCCGGGGCCGAGGTCCTGATTGGGCCTGGAATCAAATACCTCTTGGCGGCGTTTCGCAATCGTAGCTTTTTCATGGAAAAAGCTATCACGGATGCTTCCGGTCACTTTCAGGTTGAAGCCATTCCAGCAAGGACTGCTCTTACTCTCAATGCATATCGTGGCGGAGTCGAAGCTGGCATGAGTGAGCTTGGGCCAATTCCTGCACAAGCGAATGCCACCAAATCGATTGGAATGTTCCCGTTGGGCTCCTTGTCTGGTGAGGTCTGGGATACGCAAGACAATGCAGTAAATGGCTGTGATGTCGTAGCTCTTCCCCTAGACCTTCGACTCCTTATTCCATTCATTCGTGACCCCAATGCTTGGATTAGTGTTGCCCGCGCCAATGGTCGGTACTCCTTTGAGAAACTCCCTCATGCTTTGTATCTTCTTATCGCGCAGGGTCGTGATGGCCGTTCTTCCCCCGCAACTACGCGAGTCAGTGGAGCCGATTCACAAGCCCCTCGACTTATCCTCCAAAACAAAAATGTAATCAAGGGAAGGGTCGTTAACGGAAACGGCAAGGCTGTTCCAAATGCAATCGTCCGATTGCAAAGCATTCCCCTCAAAGATGACGAGAATTCCTCAGAGAAATGGAACCAACCTGGCGGACTCTTCCTGGAAGCTGCGCGGGAAATCCTACCCCTTCTTCTGCCTGGTTCCGCCTACGCAATTACCGACGGAGGAGGTCACTTTCGCATTCCCGCTTGGGCAAGCGCTCAATTGCGCGTTGAAGCACAGGGCTATGAAGACTACGATTTTTCTTTGAGTAAATTGAAAGACGAGAATACTCCTGTCCTTCAAATTTGGAAACCAGGCAGTGTCGAAGGGACCCTTGTCAACCAAACCAATGAAAAAAGCATCGCCATGGGCATTGTCCGCATGGGAACTCTTGCGGAAGAATTGGAGATCAGCAAATCCGTCCGATTTGAGGACATTACGGAAAAGGACCTTGCTTACGAGTTAGACGGGGAGGAAGACTCTCCTCTTCACAACCAAACGAAAGTGCTCCCTGGCTGGCTAGAGGAGGGAGAGCAACTTCTTTCTCCTAAGCGCTCTTGGCGTGCACAAGCCATGCAAATGGCTTGGGTTGACAATCCAAAAGGCAGTTTCCGAATTGATGGCGTCCGACCTGGAAATTGGTCCCTCAAAGGACAAGCCGAGGGTTTCCGAACGAAAGAGAAAAAAGGAATCAATATCCTGGAAGGAGAAACCACAAAGGGAATTGTAATTAAGCTTGACCCAGGAGCTATTGTTCGGGGCCAGGTCGTGGATGCTGGAAATCGCCAACCCATCGGTGGCGCCGTCGTTTCGGTAAGTCGGCGTGAAGATTCCGGAGCAATGGCTCTCCTTCAGGGCATGGGAGACCAACTTGCCATTAGTGAAACTGGTCCGAACGGTCACTTTGAAGTGCGTGGGGCCTCTACAAAAGATGCCTTTGTCCATGTTCTTGCAGACGGATATGCGGCCATGAGTCAACCAATACCTCCGCTCGAAGAAGCAGAAGTTCGCGAAGGAGTTCGAGTTGAAGTCCCGCGGGGAGGCACTCTCTTCGGTTTGGTTTCTGACCGACACGGAACTCCACTCTCAAACCGAATGGTGGGCGCCCTTTCTATTCAAGCCAAAGATTTTCATCAAACTGCTGCAGACGAAGAAGGGAATTATCGAATCGAGAACATGCGGCCTGGCTCTTACTTTTTAATGACCGCAGACCTCAACGACGAATCCCTGTTTTCTGGCGATATCGCCAAGCTTCTTTCTGCTGGCCGCATCGAAACAGGGGTTGTCAAAGAAGAAGGGGAAACTCAAATCGATCTTGTGGATCCTTCCGCAGGTGGCTGTCGTCTGGAGGGTATTCTTGTGAACCAAGGGGAACCATGCCCAGGAGCTAACATCATCCTCGTATCTATCAGTGGCGCAAACGGCTTAAGCTTTGGCATGAATATGGCGCGCACAGACGAAAATGGAGAATTCCTCTTTCCCAGTGTTGCCCCCGGAGACTATCGAGCGCAAATCCATGCTCCAACAGCCAACTGGGATGGGAGCTTGGATTTGGAAGTCATGGATGCCGCCGAAGACTACGCTTTCCTTGAAGTCCCGGTTGGCCTTGTGCGGGGAAGAATTATTTCTGACGAGACTGGAGAGCCTCAAGCCAACATGTCTCTACAGTTATCTCGCATGGATGGGAGCGGTGGTGGATTTGGCGCCATCTTTGGGGGTGGCGCGAACTTTAGTGGCTGGGAATCTACAAACGAAGATGGGACATTCGTTTTCGAAAACATTTCTCCTGGTCGCTACAAAATCAAAGTAGGTGGAAGATCTTGGGGAAGTGAAAAATCTCCTTTGGTGCAATCTATTGAAACAGACCCTTTCCGACTCCAAGAAAATGACGACCGCGACTTGGGCGACATTCGATTACCAATCTCTGGAGGAATTCGAGTCCTCGTTGTCTCTGACTCTGGAGAATTTAACTCTTGGTTGACAGCCAAAGCCATCCACGAAGAAAGTAAAAAAGAAGAAGATGCGTGGGGAAGATCAACCGTAGAGATCTCCGGACTCAATCCCGGCCTACATACTGTTCAAATCTCTTCGAGGGGTTGGGCCACGACAAAGCTAACTGGAGTCCAAGTTCGCCTTGGAGAATACACTGAAGTCACGGCCAACATGGCCAAAGGTTCAAAATTGAGTTTGGCGATTTACGGCAGCAGTGGGGAGATTGTCAATGCGGATCTCATCAAAATCTTTGACTCAAACGGTGAGCTTGTTAAAGAGGAGAAGAACCGCGTCCCTTCAGCAATGCGCAATCTTGTTCCCGGCGAAGTCAAGAGCGTCGGATCCTTTGTTCCAGGGAACTACATGATTCAAGTTGAGGTGGGCTCCGAAGAACGAAGAGTTCCAGTAGTCATCTACTCGGACCAAGCAGAAACCGTTACGGTGCAATTCTAAGCTGCCGACCCAGAGGTCACTCTTTGGTTAGGTCGAAAAAAAGAATTACCATCGAGGATCTGTCACGGGAATCCACTCACCATCTCGGTCTCGGAAAACTGCATCCACATTCCCTAGCTTGCGAATTTTCTGTAGGGGTTGACCCAAAGCTCGTAGTCTAGAAATCGTTTTGGAATCCAAACGGTTTGCTTCGTACTTAAGTGTTGGTGGCAAGTCTTGTCGATGGAAACGAGGGGCTGCAACCGCCTGTTCTGGAGTCATATTAAACACATATCGATTGAGAAAAACCTGAAGCACTGTGGTCAAGATGGTCGGCCCTCCAGGAGAACCAATTACCGAATCAACTTGGCCATTGCGCAAAACAATAATTGGGCTCATGGATGAGAGGGGGCGCCGACCCGGAACGACTTGGTTGTACTTTCCTTGTACCAACCCAAACTGATTTGCAAAACCGGGTTTGGTCGCGAAATCATCCATCTCATTGTTCATCATAAATCCACCTGGTGCCATAACTTTAGCACCGTATCCACTATTCAAGGTCGTAGTAACAGAAACGGCACCACCTTTACTGTCCACTACAGAATAATGAGTCGTTTCGCTGGATTCCCAAGGCGCAGGAAAATTTGTAGCAAGCGGCCGGGTGAATCGGTTGGGGGAAAGGCCTGCTCCAAGCTTTTTGATAAAGGTTGGGTGAGACAAAGCGGCGACACCAAAATCAAATCCTTCGGGGTCCCCTAGCCAGCGATTGCGGACGGAAAAGGCGCGTGCCTCGACTTCGCCAAGTATTTGGACCGTACGGGGATCGTCCCAACCCCAAGCGCCCAAGGAGAATTGGGAAAGCATACCCAATGTTTGCGATAAAAAGAGACCTGAGCTCGAAGGCGCCGTTGCAGCAAGAACCGTTAAATCGCGCCAACGAATCTTTTGGACGGGACGAAATTCAGGTTTGTAATTGGCAAAATCCTCTTCCGCCAGCGCGCCGCCACCTGCAACCGATGCCTCCACAATTGCCTTCACGATGGGGCCTTCACGGAATGCCTTCTCGCCTTGCTTTGCAATCCTACGCAAGGTAATTGCCAGCTCAGGCTGAAGGAGTAAACTGCCTACCTCCTTTGGGAAACCATCCTTCTTGTAAAAACTTCTTCGAGCGTAAGGATCTTTCCCCAGGGTTTTTCGCAATCGAGACAAACGCTTATGCTCGGCTTCGGTAATCGGAAAGCCGCTAGCAGCCAGCTCAATCGCAGGCTGCAACAAACTTTTCCAAGGGAGACTCCCCCACAGTTTGTGTGCTTCCCACATCCCAAAAACGCTTCCTGGTACTCCAACAGCACGCCAACCGCGGGTGGAAGCCCCTTCCACAAGCTCACCATCTTCATCCAGGTACATTTTGGGATGTCCCGCTTGCGGCGCCACTTCGCGAAAATCTAAGAACCAGGAAAGTCCCTCTGGTTCTCGATAAAGAAGAAATCCGCCTCCGCCAATGTTCCCTGCCGTTGGATAAGTAACAGCAAGAGCGAAAGAAGCCGTTATGGCTGCATCAATAGCATTTCCACCCTCTTGAAGAATGTAGTTAGAAGCTTGAGTCGCATAAGGCTCCGCAGTAGCGACAGCCCCATGCTGACAAAACGATGCAAGAAGAAAGGTAGCTAGCATTATTTCCAGTCAGGGTTTTCTGCTTCAACTGCAGCCACTACAGCCTCGACATCCGGCTTGGAAACATCTGTTGAGAAGACCATGATCACAGACTTTTCATATTCAGACACAGTCATCAGGGCTGGGTTCTCATCGTTCATGTAGTGGAAGGATTCAATAAACTCCCCACAATCTTCTGGGGTGTCCCAAGTTGTCGCCCAAACAAGAAGCGACTCACCAGCCGAGTTTTGCCAAAGGGCATATTTGTCTCCGCCCCAACCGGCAGATGCATCATTGCTCCAAGAGGCCATTTGCCCCTCTACCGTACTCAAGTCAGGGGCCTCCTCAGCAGTTAAGACAAAGCAGCCAAGCTCTCCAAGGGTATCTTCATTTTTCAGTTCCCACTCCGAATCTAGCAATTGTATTCCAGCCCAGACCAGTGCCACAAAAACGGCAGAACCCGCAACAACAGGTTTCTTTCGCTTCAAAATCAAAAGTAGAAAAGCTAAAGGAAAGATGATTCCGTTGAGGATTAGGGCGATATCATTGTTCACTCCGTCAGAGGGGAGTACAGAAGCCAAATCAGGGAGACCAACCTCCACAGGCGCATCCCACTTTTCAGGGTCCCAGTATTTTTCAAAGTGCAAAACCTGCTCTGATGAGAGGGGTGGATTTGCAAAGGCATAGTCCAAGTCTTCTGGCTTAGGTGTGATGGCGGCGGCCGTGAGAACACTGGACTGCTTAACCAAAAACTTATTGCCTTCCAAATATGGCAAAGCAAGAGTGACGACCAAAAACGGTGGGGCATCTTTAATTGATTCAGAAGATGTCGCCATCATTTCTTGTATCTCATTTTGGTCCATTTTCAAATAGCCCGCCATCATGCCCTGAATGGTATAGAGGTTCATTAAGGAAGTCCCACTCCCCTCGACTACCGCGCGAAGTGCGAATTCAGAATCCGAATTCAAATCCCGCGCATTCTCGAACATCTTATCTAAGAAATAGTACTGGTCATCCAATGCATGGGTTAATTCATGCGCCATAATGATGTCGGCGAGACCACCCTGATTGAAAGTAGACATCATGTAGAACTTTTTTGTTTTTGGATCATAAAATCCACCGACCTGGCCACGAAGCATATCTAAATAGGCTTGGTACAAATCCAATTCAGGATCCATCAGACCTAAAAGTCCATAGGATTTCCCCATAGCCTTCAAATTCTCAAGACCATATTCCGACTCAAATTCTTTCTTTGCAAATTCAATAAATTCATCGGGGGTGGTCACCCCTGCAAGAACGGATTCCTTAAAGTCAAGGCCGCGCAGTTCAGCGACTCGTGGGCTTATTTCGGCAACTTTGGCGTCTAAGGCCTCTTGGTCAAATCCGCCACCAGTCGGCTCTTGTGGGAAAGAAAAAAGTGTAAGAAGAAGGGTAAGGGTGGTAATCATCACGACCTTAGATTAGTCGTGCGCCCCCCCCTCTACCCCCCTTTCCATGTCTCAGAAAACTGTCCTCATTGTTGGTGCCGGTATCGCCGGCGCTTCCACCGCTTGGCACCTTGCCAGTTTGGGTGGGTATCGAGTTATTCTGCTTGAGATGGAAGATGCGCCGGACCGACACTCGACCGGCCGCAACGCCGCAATCCTCCGTACAGCTATGCCGGACCCAATCCTTCATGGTCTGGCGCGGGAGTCCTTGGACTTTTATCGAAACCCTCCAAATGGCTTTTGCAGCCAAGCTCTCTTTGAACCGGTTGGCCTTTATCTGGCTGCAACTGCCGAGGCCTCGGAAGACTTTTTGGGCTGGACTGGAAATCCTGACTGCCAAACAGGCGCCCATCGTGTTCCTTCAAGTCAGCTTTATGAACGTATTCCGCAGCTTGCCCCTGGAATTGAAGCTGTCGTTCATCTGCCTGAAGAAGGGGTCTTTCAGGTTGCGGAGATTCACCATTCTTTCTTAAGGGGAGCCACGAAAGCCGGGGCCGAAGTTCGGTACAAGCACTCCGTTGAAGGACTTTGTATTGATGAAGGCACACTTCAAGGCCTATTTGTGAACGGAGAGCTCTTGAAGGCGGATTCCGTTCTCATCGCTGCCGGTGCCTGGGCTTCAGAAATTACTCGGGAAGCCAACCTCCCCATGCCCTTGACCTCTTACCGGCGGCACATCTTGGTCACTCATCCACTCCCGGCAGTAAAGAAGGACTGGCCCGTCGTATGGATTGCTGGCGCTGAGTTTTACTTCCGACCTGAAAGCGGAGGGCTATTGCTCTCTGGTTGCGATCAACAACCGGTTGCCCCCGAACATGGCGAGATTTCCGACGACAGCGCGCTTGCCCTAGCTGCAGAAAAAACGGATCGCTGGCTCCCCACTTTCACAGATGCCGAAATGCCCTTCTATTGGGCGGGAATGCGCACATTTGCCCCTGACCATCGCTTTATTGTGGGCCCAGACCCCCGATTGCCTGGCCTTCACTGGGCAGCCGGGCTTGGGGGACATGGGATTACCTGCGCCCCTGCGGTTGGGAAGCTCGCGGCTGAGTGGATTACCAGTGGCTGGAGCAAGCACCCGCAGGCCACTTTCTTGGCTCCAGGCCGATTTCCTGCGGAACCCTGCCCGCGCTAAGGTTTTAGTAGAGGAGCCCCTTGCTTTTGGGCTTCTACTTTCACCTGCCTCCATTCAAATGCTACTTACCACGATTCTTACCTTCTTCCCAGCTGCAGCGCTCCCACAAAAAGCTTTCCAAGACAAACAGCCTTCCGACCACGGCCAGCATCAAGTCCACCAGCGAGAGAGAGAGCATCCTCGCAGTAAAGACTCCCAAGCTCGAAAGCCTCGCCGCAATCAGGAAGACCGCTCCAAAATGCGTCCCCGCCAAGGGAATGGGGAGCAGACGCAACGCAGACAACGTGGCATGCAAGGCCAACGCCAAATGAAAATGCGCCGTGGCATGCAAGGCCAACGCCAAATGAAAATGCGTCGTGGCATGCAAGGCCAACGCCAAATGAAAATGCGCCGTGGCATGCAAGGCCAACGCCAAATGAAAATGCGTCGTGGCACGCAGGG
>PVBE010779905.1_pt1 | contig 118747 bp, 104 predicted proteins | sample 1631181 | NCBI WGS metagenome assembly PVBE01 (sample SAMN08397723, study PRJNA350692) | Marine metagenome, whole genome shotgun sequencing project. | isolation source: water | place: Pacific Ocean | collected 2012-04 | reverse complement strand
GTGCCGATGCTCACGCGGTCCTTCTCGGAGAGCACCAGCCGGCGCACGCGGGTCCTCTCGACGAGCTTGGTCCAGTCGCCTTCGACCTCCGCCATGATCTTGCGGTACATGAAGCGGGAGACCGGGTCCAGGTCACCCTCGAGGAGGATGGGGTACTGGCTGCGGTTGTCCTTGTTCAGCTCGTCGACCACCGCCTCGCGCATGTCCATGGGGATGAGCTTGAGGGGTTCCTCGTTCAGTGGAGAGGGGGTGACGGTGCCGTCGGGGTCGATCCAGTCGAAGGTGTAGAGCCGTCCCTGAGGCTGGCGGCTGTACCACTGCAGGCCCTTCTTCAGAAGGCGTGCGATGGTGGATTTGGCGCTGCCGACCGGTCCATGGAGCAGGATCACCCGTCGCTCGGCTCCGTAGCCCATCGAGGCCGCGCGGAGGACGTTGACCATCTTCATGAGGTGGACGTCGATGCCGAAGACCGCGTCCTTGCCGTTGTCGAAGGGATCGTCGAAGAAGCGGTACCGAACGATGCGCTTCTTGTACTCGGTGTACTCCTCGACCCCGAAGTGCATGATCAGGTCGAAGAGCCGCTGGTATGCATTCCTGCAGATCGAGGGATCCTGGCGCACCAACTCCAGGTAGTCCTGGAAGGTCCCGTCCCAATTCAGGGAGCGGTACTCCTCCACGTCCTGCATGGTGGCGATCATGCCGAAGATGGGGTGCTTGCTTTCGCTCATGCGACCGGCTCCTTCAAGTTGAACAGCAACGCTCTCGCGCGGTTTCACTCATCCAGCGCTGTGAGATCGAGAAGTCCAGGTGGTCGGGGGTAGACCCCTCTCTTCAAACCGAGGGGCCACCTTTCTATTCTGCATCATCGGCCTGGGGTGCGCCGGCTGAAGCCCTTGTCGGTTAGCCTGCAGGGGTGATCGCGGATGTCATCGTGAGGCCGCTGACCTGGCACAACGACCAGCGCGGCAGTCTTGCGGAGCTGGTTCGGGCGGACGATCCGGAGCTCATGCGCGCGCCCCTGGGGCAGGTCTACGTGACCACGCTCTACCCCGGTGTGGTCAAGGCCTGGCACAAGCACGAGCACCAGTGGGACCGCATGACCTGCCTTGTCGGCCGGGTGCTGCTCGGCTTGGTGGACGACCGGCCGGAGAGTCCGACCTTTGGTTCAAGCATGCGAATCATGTTGGGAAACCGGAACTTTTCCTTGGTGATGTTCCCTCCGGGCATCTGGCACGGGCTGAAGAACATCGGCGGCACGGAGGCCATGGTCTGCAACGTGGTGAGCACGCCCTATGACCCCGAAAACCCTGACGAGATCCGCGCGGATCCTCATGGAGCCCTGGACTTCGACTGGTCCCGGCGAGACTTCTGATGCGCGTCCTGGTGACCGGAGGGGCAGGGTTTATCGGCTCGGCCTTGTCGCGGGCTCTGGTTGCCGTGGGGCACAAGGTGGTCGTTCTCGACAAGCTGACCTACGCGGGCTGTCGCGAGCACCTGGATGGCGTGGACGTGGAGCTGGTGGTGGGCGATGTCTGCGATGCTGGGCTGGCCCAGGATCTGCTTCGTGAACAGGACGTGGTGGTGCACGCCGCGGCCGAGTCCCACGTCACACGCAGCCTGGACGACGTGGCTCCCTTCCTGAAGACCAACATCGATGGAACACGCTGCATGTTGGAGGCCGCGGCGACGGCTCGGGTGCCCCACTTCATCCACATCAGCACCGACGAGGTCTTTGGGAGTGCCCCCCAGGGGGTGTCCTTCCGACCGAACGACCCGCTGCGACCGGGCAATCTCTACGCGGCGAGCAAGGCATCGGCAGAAGCGATGGTTCACGCTGTCGCCCACACGCGCGGCTACGCGGCCACCATCGTGCGCTGCACCAACAACTATGGACCTCGCCAACACGAGGAGAAGGCCATCCCGACCTGGATCGCCTCCGCCCTCACCGGGAGGCCTCTCCCGATTCATGGAGACGGGCGAGCGATCCGTGACTGGCTCTACGTGGACGACTTCGCTCGGGGCCTCGTCAGCCTGTTGGAGCATCCTCCCGGTGGTGTGCACCACTTCACCGGCGGCAGCCCGCTGAGCAACGCCCAGGTGGCGCGGCGTGTCGCGTCGAGGCTGGGCGGTGTGCTGCTGCACGTGACGGAGCGCCTGGGGCAGGACGCCCGCTATGACTTGGACGACACCCGAACACGGCGCGATCTGGCCTGGGAACCTCGAGTGAGCTTTTCCGAGGGCCTCGAGAACACGATTGGGTGGTATCGCCAGGCCTGGCGGGATGCGGGCTGAGCGCCTTGATCGGGCAACCCTCGGTCGCCTCGAGGAGGCGCTGAGGCGAGGGGAGAGCTGTCACCTGCGCCTGCGCGGGACCCTTCCGCGCACCCTTCGGGCCGAGCAGGTCATGGTCTGGTTCGACGCTGCCGAAGCGAGGGAGCCGGAGCTCACGGCGGCGCTTCGGCACCACCTTCCCCTGGCGGGTGGGGAACGCCAGCCCCCCACCGTCACGGCAGTGATCCCGACCAACCGGGGGACGCCCGTCGGGCTTCAGGCTCTTCGGGAGCAGGACGTGGAGCTGGAGGTGCTGGTCCTCAGCAACGGGGAGGCGGTGGCCCAGGGCGACCGGGTGCTCCGGGTGCCCTGGATCGGACACGGCCCCGTGCGTCAGCTTGGGGTTGAGCAGGCGGAGGGCGAGTACCTCCTCTTCACCGTCGACGACGCGCTTCCCCGTGGTCGTGGCTGTGTGCGTGCATTGGTCGAGGCGCTGGAGGAAGGGGGCTACGACGCGGTCTTTGGTCGCCAGGTGCCCTGGCCGACCAGCGACTCCATCACCGCGGAGCGTCTCCTGGACTGGACCCCGGCCGGGGTTGGTCACTGGAGGGTTGACCGCCTCGACCACGTCTTCGCCCTCTACCGGCGCAGCACCTTGCTCGAGCACCCGCTGCCCGCCGTGCCCATCGGTGAAGACCTGCACTGGAGGCAGGGTCGGAGGGTCGGCTACGTGCCCGCAGCCACGGTCATCCACGCCCATCCGCGGCGGCCGGCGGAGCTCTATCGCCGCACCCGCGACCTGCATGTACAGCACCACCTGGTGGGCGAGGAACCGACGGTGCGCACGCTTGCCGACCTCGCTGCAGCGCTCCCCAGCGCCTTGCGCCCGGTCTTGCGCGCTGGCCCTGTGGAGCTGGGCAACCAGCTCGCGGAGTTGCTGGGTCAGTGGCGTGCAGCGAAGCTCAGCGGAGCCTGAGCGCTATCGGCAGACCTGGAAGCCCTGATCAGGGAAGTAGACGCCGGCGAGCATGCACATCTCGTCGCTGCTCTCCGCCCCGTAGCGGACCACCGCGTCGGTGTCGTTGTTGTAGTGGCAGCGCCACTCCAGCTCGTCACCCGGACTCAGTGAGAGCGGGTCCTCGCTCATCATCAGCAGCTCGGGCGCGGTCCAGTCCTCGGTCTCGTAGACCAACTCGCCGTCCAGCAACACCTCGAAGCGTTCTCCGAGGCCATGCATGTGGCTGGCCAGCACGAAGAGCTCCATCTCCACCTCGATGGGGCAGGTGGTGCTGACCACCTCTCTCTCGCCCGGCTCGAGGTGGATGTCGGTGTTGTTGCCGTAGAGGCCGTTGGCCAAGACCTCCCACGTGCGGGCCTCGTAGGCGTTCAGGAAGACCTCGGCCTCGGCCACCTCCCCCGTGGTGTTGAGCATGTGGTACTCGAGCAGAAGCCACTCGCTGGGCATCTCGGCGGCGACGCCCTCCGGGAAGCTGCCCTGGAAGCTGTCGGTCTGGCTGGCGTATACGGGCGAACTCAGAGCCATGGGCACGTCGGCCCAGAGCTCCCAGCAGTCGCCGATCCGTTCCCCCTTTTCGGGCTCGATCAGGAGCGCGAAGGCGTTGAAGTGATGTCCCGACGCGCTGCTCAGGTGCTCCAGGGCCCCCACCTTCATCTCCGCGGCTTCGGGAACCTGGACGATCTCGCAGAGGTAGCGCTCGCTGTAGGGCAGCACCTCAAAGGGGCCCATATGGATCTGGATGCCGTGGTCGGGCGGGTCCAGAGAGACCTGGGTGACCGCTTCGGCGTCCGGGTTTACCGAAGCCAGGGTCAGTGGTGGACCACATGCCATCCAAAACAGCACCATGACTTGAGGATGCCCGCAGGACAGGGCACATACAAGGGCCGGACATCGGAGTGAGCCCATGAACATGATTCTTTTCCTCGCCTGCAGCGGGAACATCGAGCCCGCCCAACCCATCGACACCGAAGAGCCCATCGGGGACTCCGATGACCAGGACGGGGATGGCTTCAAGGCCAGCGAGGACGACTGCGATGACACCAACCCGGATGTGAATCCCGGCCGCTCCGAGAGCTGTGATGGTCTGGACAACGACTGCAACGGCGAGATCGACGACGATCCGGTCGATGCCGTGACCTTCTACGTGGACGACGACGACGACGGATGGGGGGACGTGAACCAGACGGAGCGGGCCTGTGAGTCACCCGGCAGCGGCTACAGCGAGCAGAGTGGGGACTGCGACGACGAGCGGAGCGATGTGAACCCGGATGCGCAAGAGGTCTGTGACGACTCCTTCACCGACGAGGACTGCGACGGCACGATCGACGACAACGACGACAGCGTGGACCCCGGGGGCTTCGTCACGCTCTACGAGGACAGCGATGGCGACGGCTACGGCAACGCCGCGTCCTCGATGGAGGCCTGCCACGAGCTCAGCGGCTGGGTCCTGGACGACACCGACTGCGACGACACCAGCGAACTGCTGACTCCCGAGAACGAGTGTGACCTGGGTTGGTACGGGACCTACACCGGGGACTTCGTCTATGAAGGGACGGTCGACGGCTTTGGGACGGATGCCTGCACCGCCAGCGGTGTGACCATCGACGTCGATCCGACCCAGACCAACCACATCACCAGCTCCTTCCAGTGCACCTGGGGTGGCTTCGCGCAGCAGATCATCGGGCCGCAGACGGTGAACATCGAGGGCGTCATCTCCAAGAGCGACACCATCACCGGGGGGATCTATGTCGGCTCCCTCTACGTTGACGCCTGGACAGGGACGATCTCGGGAGACGCCGTGATCGAAGGCAGCTTCTCGGGTGAGACCACCTACAGCGGCTTCGACATTGTCTATACGGGCACCCTGGACTTCATCCGATAGTGGATGAACGCGGCAGGTAGCCGCGTCCCCAGTTAGAGCGCGAAGCGATGTATCCCTACCTCTGGGTCCAACAGACGCAGCACGGTCAGCTCGAGTACGGCACCTATGGGCTGATGCTCGTTCTGGCCTTCCTGGCCTGCGCTCTTCTCTGTGGAATGCGGATGAAGAAGGTCGGCATCAATCCCGACATCGTCGTCCCGCTGATCGTCGTGTCCATCGTCAGCTCCATCTTGGGAGCACGGCTGCTGCACTTCCTCGGAAGTCCCGCCGACCGGGAACTCTTCCTGGCCAACCCGCTGGTCCTCTTCAACGTGACCAAGGGCGGCATGGCGGTTCTGGGTGGGCTCATCGGCGGTGTGGTCTGCGGTGCGGCCTTCCTCCGTTGGCGAGGGGTCGACGCCTGGAAGGTGGCCGACATGGCCGGCTCGATCATTCCCGTCGGTACCGGCGTCGGACGCATGGGCTGCTTCTTTGCCGGCTGCTGCCATGGCACGGCGGTGCCGAACACGTCCGTGACGAGCTCCGTCACCGGAGGCTTCTTTCCGGGTGGCGAGATCGTCGCCCTCGACGCCTTCCCCTTCCTGGCCTTCACCTATGTGCGTGGCGTGGGGATGGGCTCCGTCCACGACCTGCCGGTCTATCCCACACAGCTGTGGGAGATCCTGATCTGGTTCACGCTGGCCGCCGTGCTGGGGTGGTTCTGGAACAACTACCGCAAGTTCGACGGTCAGATCATGGCCATGTTCATGGTGGCCTACCCCCTGCTGCGCAGCTTCGTGGAGCTCTATCGGGGGGATGCAGTGCGCGGCACCGGGTACCTGGGCCTGGACCTGTCGACAAGCCAGGTGGCCTCGATCCCGGTCCTGGCGCTCGCTCTCGTCGTGGTGCTCATCCAGTTCCGAAAGGGCGTGAGGCCCGAAGCGGAGTTCGCGCGCGCCGAGAGCGAGGCGGACGTGCTGGACTACGACGACGAGGATGTCCTCGGGGACTGAGCTAGTCCTCTCCGGCACCTGAGCGTGCGCATCGGAAGCCCAGCCCGCTGTAGAAGAAGTCGGGCTCGTGGAAGGTCCGGGTGCGCGTGGCCAGCTTGACGTCGCTGTTGAAGCCACCGCCGCGCATGCTCATCCAGTTGCTGGGCCGCGGATCGGGTGAGCCGTCGACCGGGGTCTCGTCGTAGCCGCTGTGGTAGTTGTCCGCGACCCACTCGAAGGCGTTTCCCGCCAGATCGCACAGGCCCTGCTCGGTGTTGCCCTTGGGCTTGGTGCACACAGGCAGAACCCCCTCGGGCATGCAGTCGTCATCGGACACGGCGGCCAGCTCACAGGAGGGGCTCTCCTTCCCCCAGGGGTAGAGGTTGGCCTTGCCTCGGCTCCGTGCCGCGAACTCCCACTCGGCCTCGCTGGGCAGCCGGGCTGCTGCCCACTGGCAGAAACTCGTCGCCATCTCGTGGTCCACGCAGGTCATGGGGAGCAGTTCCTCACGCCCGTAGGAGCAGAGCTCCGGCAGGCCCTCCTGGGCGGCTGCGGCCCGGCAGGCCCCCGCCTGAACACAGGCCTCGTACTGGCCCACGGTGGTCTCGGAGCGCGCGATGTGGAAGTTGGGAACCTGGACCAGGTGTCGTGGCTGCTGCTGCTCGGGGCCCTTGTCGCTGCCCATCCAGAAAGCACCAGCACAGAGGCCTGCCCACTGGATGCCCGCGTCCGAGATCTCCCGGTCGCAGTTCTCGGCGCAGCCCATCAGCCAGAGCCACATCATCGGAGACGCTTGCCCGGCTTGAGCGGGTCTTGAGCGTCGGTCGCGATCAACAGGAGCACGGCCTCAATCTAACGCTGCCGAGCGCCCTGGTTCATCCCTTCATTCCGGCTTCATCCCGGGAGGCAGACGATGCTGCGGATCCCGTGGGAATTGGGCTGAGCCGTCATGCTCCCGCCTGCGGCGATCGCCTTTCCTCGTATCTTCCGGAGCGCTCTCACCGTGGGGTTCTCGCAGGGGGTGTCATTGAGCAGTGCACTCTGGATCGCGTAGTCCAGCGCGCCGCTGCGATCTTCGATGACCAGCCAGACACCGGACTGGCCCTCGGTCACGAGAACATGTGCGCAGCTCACTCCAGGAGCGTTCTTGCTGCGGTCGAGGCAGGCCTCGAGCAGCCCGTCCAGGATCTCCGCGAAAGCGCTCCCGTCGCCTTTGACGCGGGCGGGACGGATGTCCAGGATCAAGGGCACCCCCACCTTGCGGAAGGAGGTCAGGGCCTTGCGTACATGCCACTGCGCCAGGGCGCGCGCATCCTTGGTGCCCGTGATCGTCCGTCGCCGCACCGGTGGGGCGATTTCGTCGGTCAGGATCCCAATGACCTCGCCCGCCTCCCGGATCAATACGGGCCGGGTCGGAGGCAAGCTCAGAGCGTGGACATCTGCGTCGATGATGGGCGCTTCCTTGCCCCCAGGGAGCAGGTCCAGGAGCATGTCCGGGTTGGCGCGCATGACCTGTGACGATCGGAAGACGCGCGCGGTGTCGGCGGTGCCAAGAACCACGACGTGACAGACCACGCCACTGAGGCGGCTCAGGACTTCGTGGGTGCGCTCAGCGCCCCAAGCACAGACGACCTCTCCCAGAGGGAGGTGCGCCGCGGTTACTTCGCGTGCTTCCATGAGCCTTGGATCGGCTTGGATCTCGAAAGGGTTGAGTCCTGGCGCAATCAGGACGCTCTACAGCCGTATACTCGGCGCGCAAATTCAACGGAGACCCTGCGGAATGTCCTTCTGGAACAAGATCAAGAATACCGCCAAGGACCATGCGGAAGCGCAGTTCCTCGATGTCATCGAGTGGCTGGACGATTCGCGAGACACGCTGCTCTACCGCTTCCCGATCTTCAACAACGCCATCCAGGATGGCGGAAAGCTGGTCGTGCGCCCGGGTCAGGCGGCGATCTTTGTGAGTGAGGGGAACCTCTCCGAGGTCTTTGGACCCGGGACCTACGAGCTGTCCACCCGGACCGAGGCTGTCTGGTCCTTCCTGGAGAGCATCAAGTACAAGTTCAACTATCCCTACAAGGGCGACATCCTCTTCGTGAACACGCGCCGCTTCTCGGATCAGAAGTGGGGCACCGCCCAGCCCTTCCTCTTCGAGGATCCGCAGTACGGTGGGATCGAGGTCCGCGCTTTCGGCATCTTCGAGTACCGCATCACCGATCCGGCGCGTTTCGTGACCGAAGTGGTGGGCACCGATGGTCTCTTCACCACCAAGGAGATCAACAAGCAGCTTCGGGGCCAGCTGGTGGCAGCCTTCCGGTCCAACCTGAAGCGCCAGGCCCGGGACAAGGGCATCACCGTCAACCACCTGGACAGCGCCTTCTTCGAGCTGAAGCAGGACTTCCTCGAGGGCATGAACCCGGTCTTCACGGACAAGTACGGGATCTCGCTCAGCGACTTCACCATCGAGGGCCTGAACCTGCCCGACGACCTCCGCGAGCTCCTCAACAAGCGCCGCGAGATGGACATGCTGGGCGACATGGGCCGCTACACGCAGTTCCAGGCGGCCAACGCCTTGCGCGATGCGGCCAAGAACGAAGGCATGGCCGGCGGCATGATGGGGGCCGGCATGGGCCTGGGCGTGGGCAACGTCATGGGCAACGTCATGGGCCAGACCGCCATGGGCTCGGCGCCGCCTCCGCCTCCAGGGGGTGCGCTGCTCCACTACAACGGAGCAGGCGGACAGGGTCAGTACAACGCACAGCAGATCGCCGAGTTCGTCAAGGCCAACCGCGCGGGCCAGCACAGCGTCTGGGCCCAGGGATGGCCCGGTTGGAAGCCCTGGAACCAGGTTGCCGAGATCGCCGGTCTCGTGCCGCCTGCCCCGCCCCCGCCCCGGGTGGTGGTGCGACGCGCACCTTCCACTACCACGGTCCCGCCGGGCAAGAGCAGGACGTGGCCGTGGGCACCATCGTCGAGCGGATGAAGGCCGAGCCGAACGAGCGCCACCTGGTCTGGGCCGATGGCATGTCGGGTTGGACCGACGCCAAGGACGTTCCGGAGATCGCTGCGGCGATGAGCAGTGGCCCGCCTCCGGTTCCCTCCGGTGGTGGTGGACCCCCGCCTCCGCCTCCCCCTGCCTGAGAGCTGAGCTCGGCCGACGAAGAGACCGGGCTCAGAGGGATAGGATGATCTCCTTCAGGGCCTCGCGCATCGCGGGGTTGAGCTGCGGTTCGTTGTGGAAGGTCGTGTAGATGACCGTTCCACCCGCCCCGATGCGTACGGCCAGGGGTGCGTCCGCCTGTTTTCCGCCAGGCTGCTGGGTGTTGACGTTGTAGAGGGTGGCGTCGCCCTGGACCATGAGGGTGGCGTTCTGGCCAACGCCCTGGGGCACGACCCAGCCACCCAGGTCGTAGTCCAGCAGGATCTCGTCGCCGACCAGCGCGCGCATGGCCCCGTCGAAGACCTGCCCGGTGACCTGGCCCTCAACGCCGGTGTAGGGCTCTCCCCACTCCACGAAGGGGTCGATGAAGACGCTGTCGTTGCCTCTGAAGTCAATGGCCGATGGCCACGTCGCTTCGACGATGTTGTGGGCCCAGTCCGAGGCGTAGGCGCTTCCGCCGTCCGCGACGAAGGCCGCCAGGTTTGCCGAGACCTCCTCGCGCTTGCTCAGCCAGTTCATCGGCATGCCGCAGTTGAAGAAGATGATGTCGTACTCCGCCATCTTCTCCGGCTTCAGCAGGAGGTTCTTCAGGTAGGCCTGCTCGCCGTACATGTCGTACTCGACACCCATCTCGTTGAGCAGAACGTGGATGTTGTCGTAGTACCCGGCGACCACGGCCACCTTGACCGACTCGGGGTCCAGGCACTCCTCCTCGGCCAGCTCGTTGTTGCCCGGGCTGACCTCGACCTCGAAGTCGGTCGACCAGGAGCCCTTTCGCACGTGCACCGTCCAGGTCCCGGCGGGCACGTCGACCAGCTCGAAGTAGCCCTCGCCATCGGTCAGGTCGGAGATGGTCCAGTCGACCACATTGTCCCCGTTGAGGTCGGGTGCGATGAAGACGTTGGCCCCGGACACGTAGCCGTCGTTGTTCGGGCCACAGATTCGTCCCGAGAGGACGCCCAGACCGCATGCTCCCCACAGATCGATGCTGCGAGGGCTGTCAGGACTGTTGCTGTCCACCCAGAGCTGACCCAGGTGCATGCCGTTCTCCAGGGGGTCGTACTCCATGAGTACGCTCACCGAGTCGCCGGGCTCCACGCTGGCGGGCAGGTCCACCTGCGGCGTGGCCGTCATGTAGAGACCGCTGAGGGCCAGCGCGTCGATCACCAGGGTGTCCTGGCCGATGTTGACGAGGCGAAGCTCTCCCTGGTCGTGCTGGTTGGTCTCGATGACATTGAACTGCCAGGGGTCGGGATCCGCCTGGAGGAAGGGGTAGAGCGGGTTGGCGGCAAGCTCCACCCGCTCGATGCCCACGCTCGTGGTCACGACCACGTTCCCATAGGGGTTGGCCAGGTCCGCAAGGTAGCTGACCACCACATCCCGGTGCTCACCTTCCTGCAGCTCGATGGGGCCTTCGGGCAGGCTCAACTCGAAGGCCTTCGGGCCCTCGATGTGCAGAGCATCGACGGTCAGCGTGCCGTCGCCCAGGTTGGTGATGGTGAAGACCTGGTCTACGGATTCACCCAGGCGCAGATCACCGAAGCTCAACTCGTGGGGCTCGACCTGCAGGATGGCGAGCGGATCATCGACCTTCTCGTGTGGGTCGACTTCGTTCTCGATCTCGCAGGCGGAGAGCAGGAGGAACGCGAGCATGCAATCACCTTAGCCTGCCCAGGCTGCCCTACAATTGCACGCGAGTGTCAGGGTGGCACCCTAAAATATGTTCGAGGGAACAACTTGACTAGTCAATAGAGTTGTCCACCGCCTGTGGATAAGTCATCATCCGCCGTGCTCTGGAACCGCCAGGCCCTGATCCTCTCCGCCCTCAGCGCAGCCAGTGTGCTGTTGTCCTCCCTGCTGTGTTGGTGGTCACTGGATGGCATTCCGCACCTGCAGGACGAGGTGGCCTACACGCTGCAGAGCCGCATCTTCGCCGGAGGGGAGCGCTGGGCGCCGGAGAGCGATGCCCTGGGTGCCTTCTTCTGGCTGAGCGAGCCGGTCTCGGTGGCCGGCTTCCCGCCGGGTTGGCCGCTGTTGTTGGGTCTTGGCGAGTTCATCGGTCTGGCCTGGTTGGTCAATCCCCTGCTCTCCGGGCTGCTCGCCCCCCTGACCTTTCGGTTGGGACGGGCACTGGATCTGTCCGAGCGGACCGCCACGCTCTCGGCGGCCTTCATCGCCTTGAGCCCGGGGGTGCTGCTTCTGGCGGCCAGCCGCATGAGCCACACCTCGGTGCTGGTCGCGCTGTTGGTGGTGGCCTGGGTGGTCGCTCTTCGTCCATCGCGCTCGTTGGCCTGGTGGGGAGCGGGTCTGGCGCTCGGCTACGTGGTGCTCGCGCGGCCCTACGACGCCTTGCTGGTGGGCCTGCCCCTCATCGCCATCGCGGCGGTCCGCGGTCGCTGGAGCCTGGGGCTGCTTCCGGCCCTTGCGGGCATCGCTCTGCTCTTCGACAACGCCTACATCACCGGGGACGCCACCACCTGGCCGGTCAACCTGTGGTTCGAGCAATTGGGACTGGGGGGCTGCAATCGAATCGGCTTCGGGGAAGGGGCCGGCTGCATGGGACAGCACACCTCTGGAGCGGCGCTCGCGGAGCTGTGGTCCAGCCTGCAGGACTGGGACCGCCTGCTCTTGGGGCTGCCCGGAGGAGGCCTCGTCGTGGTGCTGGGGGCCTGGTGTTGGCGGCGGCGATCCTGGTTGTTGCTGCCGCTCGCGGTGGTGGCGGTCGGCTACGCCCTGTACTGGTCCAAGGGAGAGGCCTATGGAGCCCGCTACTGGCATCCGGGCTTCGTCACGGTGCCCTTCTTCATGGCTGCTGGGCTGGAGCGCCTGCTCGGCCACACGAAGGCCTGGGTGGCTGTCGTGGCCCTGAGCGCCTGGGGTTTGGGGCAGCTCGGAGGGCTGGAGGACTACTGGTGTGTGGACCGCCAGGTGGAGTCCGAGCTCGAAGGCTTCAAGGGTGTGGTCGTGGCGCTGGGGCATGGAGAGCGCCTCGTTCCGGGCCATTCGGTGCTCCTGAACCGGGAAGAGGACTTCGTCTGCAGCGTGGACCTGGAGACCAACGACCTGACCCGGCTGGCCCAGCCACTCGGGGATGCTGATCTGCACGTGAGGACTCGAGCAGCGCTTCGTCCGGAGCTGGATGCCTGGCTGGCTGAGACCCATCCGGACGCGGAGACCCTGCTCGCGGTGCAGGACGTGGCGGATGACCACCGGGTGCTCGTGGACTACGGGTCGCTGGACCAGCCCGCTGTGCTCCCCGACGAGCGGTTGGCGCAGGCCTGGGCCCTGGTCTTGCTCGGAGACCCTGAGGGAGCCCGCGCTCGACTGAAAGGACTGGCGCGCCCGGACCGGCTCGTTCCCCTGGCCCGCTTGCACTTCGTCCTGGGGGAGTTCTCCGTTGCGGAGGAGGTGATCCTGCTTCGACTTCGGGAAGAGGATCCAGGCGATCCGGAGGCGCTCCTTCTGCTCGCCAACATTCAGGCGATGACGGGCAGAACGGAGGAAGGAGACCAGACCTTCGCTCAGGCGGAAGCGGCCCGCGCTGCACGCCGCTGATGCCCTATACGGTGTTTCGGACCGCCAGCTCCTCGAGCTGTTCGGGGTCGACGGTGGAAGGCGCCTCGGCCATGAGATCCTGCGCCTTGGTGGTCTTGGGGAAGGCGACCACGTCGCGGATGTTCTCGGTGTCGGTGAGCAGCATGATGCAGCGGTCGAAGCCAAAGGCGATGCCGCCGTGCGGAGGAGCGCCGTGCCGCAGCGCCGAGAGCAGGAAGCCAAAGCGCTCCTCGGCCTCCTCGGGCCCGATGCCCAGGGCCGCGAAGACCTTGCCCTGCACCTCGGGATCGTGGATACGGATGCTCCCGCCCGCGATCTCGTAGCCGTTGCAGACCAGGTCGTAGGCGTCGGTCATGATCTCGCCTTCTCGGCCCGTTCCGAAGAGCGGGAGGCCATCGGCCCGAGGCGCCGTGAAGGGGTGGTGGGTGCTCGTCCAGCGCTGGTTGTCCTCATCCCAATCAAAGGCCGGGAAGTCGGTGACCCAGCAGAAGGCGAACTTCTTCTCGTGCAGGTCGAGCTCCTTGCCCAGGTGGCGGCGGAGCCGTCCCATGCCCGGGTTCACGTGCTGGGGCTGGCCAACTCCAAAGAGCACCAGGTCCCCCGGCTCTGCACCGAGCATCTGGGAGGCTGTGGCCTTTTCTTCCTCGGACAGGAGCTTGCCAGCGCCCCCGGTCCAGCCGTCCTCGGTGACCTTGCCCCAGAGCAGACCCCCCATGCCGTAGCGACGGACGAACTCGGTCCACTTGTCGATGGTCTTGCGGCTGTTGCTGGCTCCGCCCTTGAGGCACAGGCCTCTGGCGATGCCGCCTTCGGTCAGGCTTCCCCCGACCACGCGGGTCTCGTTCTTTGCGAAGGACTCGGTCAGTGTCACCAGCTCCATGCCGAAGCGCAGATCGGGGTTGTCCACGCCGAAGCGGCTGATGGCCTCGTCGTAGGACAGGCGCACCACCTCGGCGATGTCCTCTCCGCGTACCTTCTTCCACATGGCCCGCGCGACGCCCTCGGCCACCTCCAGGACGGTGTCCACGCTGGGGAAGGACATCTCGATGTCGATCTGGGTGAACTCCGGCTGCCGGTCGGCGCGGAGGTCCTCGTCGCGGAAGCACTTGACGATCTGGAAGTAGCGGTCGAAACCCGCCACCATCAGGATCTGCTTGAAGATCTGGGGGCTCTGGGGCAGGGCGTACCACTGCCCGGGATGAACGCGGCTGGGTACCAGGTAGTCGCGGGCGCCCTCGGGGGTGGAGCGCGTGAGCATCGGGGTCTCCACCTCCAGGAAATCGGCGCTGTCCAGGAAGTGGCGGGCTGCTTGGGCGGCTCTGTGGCGGGCGACGAACCTGGCCTGGAGCTCGGGTCGACGCAGATCCAGAAAGCGGTACTTCAGGCGCGTCTCGTCGTGAGCTTCGCCACCGTCGATGGCAAAGGGCAGGGGAGCCGTCTTGGTGAGGATCGTGACCGAGCTGGCGACGACCTCGATCAGGCCCGTGTCCATCTTGGGGTTGGGCCGCGCGCGCTCGACGACGGTGCCCTCGATCTCGAGGACGTACTCCAGGTGGACGTTGCCGGCCGCAATACGGGCCTCCTCCGGGCTTCTTTCGTCGATGGTGACCTGCACGATGCCGTGCCGATCCCGCAGGTTGAGGAAACAGACCCCGCCCAGGTTTCGAACGGAGTGGGCCCAGCCCTGGAGGACGACGTCCTGACCGATGTGTTCGGGTCGAAGCTGGCCACTGGTGTGGGTTCTACGCACGTTTTTCAGCATGCTGCGCTTCCTAATCACCTCGACGACCAGCGACCCGTCCAACGGTAGGATTGGCCTCCGTGCTCAACCCGATCTCTTCCTCGCTGATCAGCCTTGTCTCATGGGCCAATGCGTGGCTTCAGGGCGCTTGTGATCTGAAGGGCTTCTACCCGGACAACAGCGTCCTCGGCTGGTGGAAGAAGGACCTGCAGCTGGACGGTCGCGATCCGCTGGGTTGGCTGGATGAGCTGAAGAAGGGCTCGATGCTCGTGTCGGCACGTCACCCCGGTGACCCCGTGGTGAGTGAGCTTCTCCGGCCAATTCAGCCCGGGTACCACCATCTCGATGTCAGCTGGCTCATCTCGGCCCATGGTCCAGAAGGGGCCAGCCTGCTGGGCGCCAAGAGGCTGAAGATCCGCCGGCTGCAGCTCGACGCGCTGTGGGCTGGCGAAGAGCTCCCGGTCTGGAAGCCAGCACCACTGGACGAGGCGCGAGCCAAGCTGCACGCTGCGCTGGAGGAAGCGCGAGCATTCGTGGCGTCCGACCGATCGTGGAGAAAGATGTTCGAGCGTGCGCTCCAGGATCTGGAGAGCGATGACGCCACGATCCACGACGACATGTACTACCAGGCCGAGTTCCATGGCTTCGCGTTCGACGGGCCGCGCATGGACTTGCGAGACCTGCTCCCACCCTCGCATGGCCTGGAGAGCGTGCGCCTGCTCAACGCCGTCTCGGCCAGCCGGCTGGCCACCGGAAGCGCGGGGTGGCACGAGTACGCCGGACCGGGGAACGACGAAGAGGGCTGGAAGCGAGCGGCGGAGGTGATCGCTCGGCTGGGGAGCGCTCGAAGCAACGCCCTGAGGAGCGTGGCCAACCGCGACGGGCCGCACTGACCACCTGCGTGCTCAGGCGAGCCTAGCGGGCGCTCTCGTTGTTGTCCTCGCCGTCCTGACAGTCCGGATCGTCGGCGTCCTTCAGTCCGTCGCTGTCGTTGTCCTGGCTGTCGTTGCACTCGTAGCTGGCGTCGTAGCCGTCCTCCGAGGTGCCGAAGGCGGAACAGTCGGGATCGTCGCCGTCGGTCCAGCCGTCGGAGTCGTTGTCCGCGGCGTCGTTGCACTCGTTGGAGGCGTCGGTTTCGTCTGTGTCCGTGCCGGTCGTGCAGCCGTAGACGTCGTCGGCATCGACCAGGGCGTCAAAGTCGTTGTCGTTGCCGTCGTTGCAGGCGTAGACGCCGTACTGGCTGTCGTCCTCGTCGTCTCCGCTGGCGCAGTCGGGATCGTCGCTGTCGGTCCAGCCGTCGCCGTCGTTGTCGCTGCTGTCAGCGCACTCGGCCGTGTGGGCCTCGTCGTCGTCGAAGGCGCTCTCGCAGCCGGGATCGTCGCTGTCGATCAGCCCGTCGCTGTCGTCGTCGCTTCCGTTGTTGCAGGACCAGGAGGACTCGGTGCCGAGTTCCTGGTTGCCCCAGGCACAGTCGGGGTCGTCACCGTCGGTCCAGCCGTCGCCATCGTTGTCGCTGCTGTCTCCGCAGTCCTGGGTCTCTCCCTCGGTTCCATCCCAGGGGTCGTCACAGTCGCTGTCGTCGCCGTCGCTGTCGTTGTCGCCGTCGTTGTCCGTTCCGTCGTGGCACTGGCTCTCCAGGCCACCGCTGCCCTCGGCGGCTCCGTCGATGCAGTCGGGATCTTCCTCGTCCGTCCAGCCGTCGCCATCGTTGTCGCTGCTGTCGCTGCAGCTCGACGCGGGGTCGGCCTCGGCGCTGTCCAGGCCGTCCACGCAGCCGCTGTCCTCCTCATCGTAGAGGCCGTCGTTGTCGTCATCGCTGCCGTTGTTGCAGGCGATGGGCAGGAAGCCGCTCTCGGAGGTGTACAGCCAGCAGTCCGGGTCTTCGGTGTCCGTCCAGCCATCGGAGTCGTTGTCGAGGCTGTCCAGGCAGCCGTCGGTGGACTCGCTCACGCCCAGGGCCTGGTTGACGATGTTCAGGATGCAGTCGGAGTCGTCCGCGTCGGTGTCCCCGTCTCCGTCGTTGTCGATGCCGTCGTCGCACGCGCCAACGCCCCAGCTCCCGTCTTCTGCGAAGCCCACCAGGCAGTCGGCGTCCCCCTCGTCGAGCCATCCATCTCCGTCGTTGTCGATGGTGTCGACGCAGGTGCTGTCCAGGGTCTCCGAGTCGTAGAGGGCGAAGGAGCAATCGGTGTCAGCGGCATCGGTGGTGCCGTCGTTGTCGTCGTCCACCCCGTTGTTGCAAGCGACGGGCAGGAAGCCGCTCTCCGAGTTGTAGAGGGCACAGTCGGGGTCGTTTGCGTCCGCCCAGCCGTCTCCATCGTCATCGCTGGAGTTGGTGCAGTCGCCGCCTCCTCCGAACTCGTTGCCCCATGCGGAGCCGCAGTCGCTGTCGTCGGCGTCGGTGTCGTTGTCGTTGTCGTCGTCGATGCCGTTGTTGCAGCTGGGTCCCGAGTAACTGCCGTCTTCGCTGCTGCCGTTCACGCAGTCCGGATCGTCGAGGTCCTGCCAGCCGTCACCGTCGTTGTCGGTGGAGTCGCTGCAGGTGCTGTCCGGGTCCACCTCGCTCCCATCCAGGGGGCCCACGCAGCCGCTGTCGTCGGCGTCGGTGTCGCCGTCGCTGTCATCGTCGACGCCGTTGGTGCAGGCGGTGGTGAACCACCCCGTCTCGTCGGTGAGGGTACCGAAGAAACAGTCGAGATCGTCGCTGTCGGTCCAGCCGTCGTGGTCGTTGTCCAGGCTGTCCAGACAGGCGCTGGTGCTGGTTGCGCCCGCTTCGGTGTTGTCCCAGGCGTCGTCGCAGTCGGTGTCGTCGGCGTCGGTGTCGCTGTCTGAGTCGTTGTCGATGCCGTCGTTGCACTCGGCCACGCCGTTCGCGCCTGCGCTCTCGGCACCGCCGTCGAAGCAGTCGGGATCGTCGGTGTCGGCCCAGCCATCGGAGTCGTTGTCGCTGGAGTCGCTGCAGGTGCTGTCCAGGCTCTCTTCGTCCAGGCCCGTCGCTGCGCTGCAGTCGCTGTCGTCCGAGTCGGTGTCACCATCGGCGTCGTTGTCGATGCCGTCGTTGCAGGCCACACCGGGCAGGAAGCCGTACTCCTCGCCGTAGAGATCGCAGTCGGGATCGTCGCTGTCGGTCCAGCCGTCGTTGTCGTCGTCGAGGCTGTCCTGGCAGGAGTTGGAACCGGACTCGAAGTCCTGCCATGGCACGGCGCAGCTGCTGTCGTCGGCGTCGGTGTCTCCGTCGGAGTCGTTGTCACTGCCGTCATTGCACTCGAAGCCGGCGCTGCTGTAGCCCAGCTCGTCTCCGTCGGTCAGGCAGTCGAGATCGTCGCTGTCGTACCAGCCGTCGCTGTCGTTGTCGGTGCCGTCGTCACAGTCGTCGGCGTTGGGATCCTCGATGGTGTCGTAGGCGTTGGCGCAGCCCGCGTCCTCCGCGTCGACGTAGCCGTTGCCGTCGTTGTCCACGCCGTCGTTGCACTCGGTGCCGCCGGTGAAGCCGGCCTCGTCGTCGGCTCCGCCAAGGCAGTCCGGGTCGTCCTCGTCCAGCCATCCATCCAGGTCATCGTCGGTGCTGTTGTCGTGGCAGGTGCCGCTGGTCTCGTCGTTGTCCGTGGCGGAAGAGCAGCCGGCGTCCTCGCTGTCCGTGTCGCCGTCGCCGTCGTTGTCGCTTCCGTCGTTGCAGGCGTAGGCACTGTCGGTACCGGTCTCCTCGCTTCCCGTGCTGCAGTCCGGATCAGCGTCGTCGCGCCAGCCGTCGTCGTCTCCGTCGGCGCCGTCCTCACAGTCGCTGGCGCCGTCCTCGTTGGTGTCGAAGGCGTCATCGCAGTCGGGGTCGTTCGAGTCGGTGGAGCCGTCGTTGTCGTTGTCGCTTCCGTCGTTGCAGGCGAAGGTGACGTCGTTGGCCGTCTCGGTCGCCGTGGTGGTCAGCGGATCACACTCCGGGTCCTTGTCGTCGGTCCAGCTGTCGTTGTCGTTGTCCAGCCCGTCGTTGCACTGCAGGGTGCCTTCGGAGGACTCGTCCGTGCCCGTGCCGATGGTGCAGCCCGGGTCGTCGGCGTCGACATAGCCGTCGCTGTCGTCGTCGCTGCCGTTGTTGCACTGGTAGTTGGAGGTGGCCGGGTACTCCGAGGCGCCCGTCGCGCCATTGCAGGCGGGATCGTCGGTGTCGTACCAGCCGTCGCTGTCGTTGTCGATGCCGTCGGAGCAGTCGTACTCCTTCTCGTGGTCGTCGGTGGCGGAGGCGCAGTCTGCATCGTCGGCGTCCGTGCTGCCGTCGTTGTCGTTGTCGGCTCCGTCGTTGCACTCGTAGGTGGTGTCGTAGCCCGTCGTTTCGGTGCTTCCGCTGCTGCACTCCGGGTCCTCGCCGTCGGTCCAGCCGTCGGCGTCGTTGTCCTGGTAGTCCTCGCAGGTGGTGGACTCCGCAGTGTCCGTACCCGTGGTGCAGTAGCTGCTGTCCGCGCTGTCGATGAGCAGGTCGTAGTCGTTGTCGACGCCGTCGTTGCACTCGTAGGTGCTGTCGTAGCCGGTCTCCTCGTTGCCGCTTCCGCAGTCGGGATCGTCGCTATCCGTCCAGCCGTCGCCGTCGTTGTCTGTGCTGTCGCTGCACAGGTCGGTCTCCAGGTCGTCTTCGGCGTCATCGCAGTCGGCGTCGTCGGCGTCGGTGTCGCCATCGGCGTCGTTGTCGATGTGGTCGTTGCACTCGGTGGAGCCGAAGCCGGTCTCGCTGTCCACAGCGGCGCAGTCGGGGTCATCGGTGTCTGTCCAGCCGTCGCCGTCGTTGTCCAGCGCGTCTTCGCAGTCCGGTGACTCCGCGTTGTCTTCGGCGCTGACGCAGTTCTCGTCGAAGGCATCGACGAAGCCGTCACCGTCGTTGTCTTCACCGTCGCTGCACTCGCTCAGATCCTCGAAGCCGCCTTCGTCCTCGACGTGGGGGTCGGTACAGGACAGGTCATCGCTGTCGGTCCAGCCGTCACCGTCGTTGTCCAGTCCGTCTTCGCACTCGTCGAGCTCGGTGTCGTCGAGGGCCTCGCTGCAGCTCTCGTCTTCGGCGTCGGTGGCGCCGTCGCTGTCGTTGTCGTCGCCGTCGTTGCACTCGGTGCTGCCGAGGCCCACCTCGTCTTCTCCGGTGGTGCAGTCGGGATCGTCGCTGTCGATCCAGCCGTCTTCGTCGTTGTCCAGCGTGTCCTCGCAGGGTGCAGGCCACTCGTTGTCGAAGGCGTCGTCACAGTCGGCGTCGTCCAGATCGCTGAAGCCGTCGCTGTCGTTGTCCAGTCCGTCGTTGCACTCGTAGTCGGTGTACACGCCGTTTTCGCCGGGATCGGCGAGCAGGCACTCGGGGTCCTCCTGGTCGACCCAGCCGTCGCCGTCGTCGTCCAGGCCGTTCTGACAGCTGCCCGCCTCGGTCTCGTCGAGCGCGTCCTCGCAGTCCTCGTCGTCGCTGTCGACATCGCCGTCGTCCTCGTTGTCGACGCCGTCGTTGCACTCGTTGCCCAGGAAGCCTTCCTCCTCGATGCCTTCGGCGCAGTCGGGGTCTTCGGTGTCGATCCAGCCATCGCCGTCGTTGTCCACCGCGTCGTTGCAACCGTAGAGGGGCTCGTCGAGCAGGGTGAGTCCGGTCACCGTGATCTCGATCACCTGGTCGGCCACGAAGGCCACGCCATCGACCGTGTCGGAGGTGGCCCAGATGCCCTCGTCTCCCACGGCCTGGGCAGACAGGGAGAGAGCGATGTCGGTGTTCTGGCCAGCGCTGAGCTCCAGCGTGGGCAGAGGAACGCGGAAAGGAGTGGCCAGAACCAGCTCGAGCTCGTCGTCGTCGGTCTGGGCGTTGACGAACTCGAAGGATCCGACATTCCCCTCGGCGTAGGGCTCGTCGTTCTGGTCGAGGAAGGGGCTCTCAGGATCCACCACGAGCACCAGGGCCGTAGCGTGCTCGGCGATGGCGGCAGCGTCCCCGCTCTCGACGGTCACCAGGATGGAGGTCTTACGGTCACCACCGGTGCAGGCAAGGAGCATGATGAGGGTCATCCGGGCAGCTCCTAGGGCATCGTGACGACGATGTCGCCGTCAGGCTGAGGTTCCGGTCGGGTGACCACGATCGCCACCACGGTGGCTGCGACTGCGGCGGCGGCACCACCGCCGGTAGCCACCCAGAAGGCGGGCCGCTGGGTCAGAGCGGGCAGCTCGGTCAGCTCGCCGTTCTCGACCACCCAGGTCTGAGCTGAGCCCGACTTCACGGAGATCGTGCCGCTCATATCGCCCGCCTTGACCGTGTAGCTGCCGCGGGAGGCGACGAGCCGAGCCTTGTCGGGTCCCAGGTCGATGCCGTCCAGGTAGATGGTCTCGCCCTTGGCTTTGATGGTGGTGCGCGTGCCGCCCTTGTTCAAGCGTGCCGACACGTCCCCGACGCTGCCATCGGAGGTGTCCACCACCCGCACCAGCAGACCGTGCCCGGCGAGCATCAGGCCCACCTTGTGCATCCCGGGTTCGATGCCGTCGATCTCGAGGGGGGTGACGCCGACCTTCTGGCCATCCAGAAAGACCTCGGCGCCTTCTGGGCTGCTGGAGATGATGAAACGACCACGAGACTCCAGCATCTCCGCCTGGATGAGGGGGTTGCCACCATCTCGTAGGGTGACCTTGCCCACCAGGGGCTCGTAGCCCTCGTTGACCACCTTGTATTCGTAGGTCCCCGAGCCCAGCTCGAGGCGGGTGGGAACGTAGCCCGCGTCCTGGCCGTTGATGGTGAGCTTGCCACCCGTGGGTTCCACGCAGAACTCGAGGGTGTTGCCCCCCTGGACCAGGGTCGCGGACACCGAGGCGACCTGGTTGTCCGCGACGGTGGCGCGGCGCACGTAAGGAGCAAATCCGTCTGCGACGACCCGAATGGTGTAGGTCCCGACGGGCAGGTAGCGGGTCAGAGGGGTCTGCCCGATCTCTTCGCAGTCGACGAAGACCGTGGCGGTGATGGGGGCCGTGACCCTCACCTGGCCGCTGGGTCCCGTCTGCGCGAGAGCCTCACGCGGACAGAAGAGCAGAAGCAGACACAATGCGAGCAGTCGATACAGCACGGCTTGGAAATCTACCAGAGGGCGACGCCAAAGCGGGCACAACGGAGATACGGCGATGAAGTGCGCATCGCTGATCTCGACGCGATCGACCCGAACCAGCCCGAGCGCTGGGGGGGCAAGGCCGTGGGGCTAGCTCGTATGATTCGGGCGGGTCTGCCGGTGCCCCGTGGTTTTGCGATTTCGGTGGAGGCCTGGGAAGAGTTCGTCCTCTACAACCACCTTCGTGGGGACGCGCGAAGCATGCGTAGGGGCACCCTGGCGGGCCGACTGCACCCTTCCTTTGCCGGTCAGCTTCGGCAGCAGGCAGCCACTCTGGGAGAGCGCCTCGTCGTGCGCAGTTCGGCGGTGGAGGAAGACGGGCGCCAGCGCTCCTTTGCGGGGCAGCACCTCACCCGCATCAACGTTCGGCCAGGCGATGCGCTGGAGGATGCCGTGCGTGACTGTTGGGCCAGTCTCTATGGTGAAGCAGCCCTCGCCTACCGGCGCGGCCGGCCGCGCGGGATGGGCCTGGTCGTGCAGGAACTGGTCGAGGCTCGGGTCTCTGGGGTGCTCTTCACGGTCGATCCCCTCTCCGGCTCATGGTCCAGAATGGTCGTCGAGGCCGTCGAGGGGCAGGGCGAGGCCCTGGTCAGCGGCCGCGCTGCCCCTGACCGCTACGTGCTGGAGCGTCCCCGCCGCCGCTGGCTCACCAGGCTGAGCCCCCCGAGGGAGGTGGAGGCGGACCTGGGCCAGCAGGAACGCAAGCTGGTGCCGGGAAACGACGGCGATCTGCGCTGGGCCGAGATCGAGATCGAGGGTCGAAAACTCAGCTCCTCCCAGCTCCTCCAGCTCGCCGGTGTCGGCTTGCGCGTCGAGCGGCTCGCGGGTTGTCCTCAGGATCTGGAGTGGTCGATCACACACACCGGAGAGCTGAGGCTGCTGCAGGCCCGGCCGATCACGGCCGCGGGAGAACCGGTCCGAGGAGGGGAGGAGGTGCTGTGGACCCGGCGCTTTGTGGGTGAGCGCTGGACCGGTCTGGCGAGCCCCCTGGGCTGGTCCATCGCGAGCGAGCTGTTGCACTGGTTCATCGCCTACCCCGAGACCTCGCGGCAGCATCTGGGGGGCGCTCCTCCGACCCGCTTGTTGCGCGGTGTCCCCTACTTCAATGTGAGTGTGTTTCGGCACCTCGCCTTCAAGCTCCCCGGGCGTCCTCCCCCGGACTTCATGATGGAGTTCCTGCCGCCGGAGGAGCGAGACTCCTGGACTCGCCGCTTCGCCCACCCTCCGGACTTCCAGGTCTACCGGTCCATCCTCGAGACGACCCTCGGTGAACAGCGCTGGCGGCGCTTCCGGTGGAACCCGCTCACCAACCCTCGTGCCTGGGAGAGCTTCGAGAGGAAGCTGGTGTTGCCTCGTCCGGGTGGGATGGCGGCGTTGACGCGGTGCGTGGAACTGAAGCGTCAGTACATCAAGATCCACATCACCAGCCTGCTCTTCGCGAACATCGCCTGGCAGCTTCTGCGCCCTCAGCTGCCGCCGGATCTGGTCGAGGATCTGCTGCTCTCTGGTGAGAACCCCACGGTGCGCACCAACATCGCTCTCTGGAAATGGGGCAGGGGGCTGATGTCGGAGGAGGACTTCATCGAGGGCTTCGGTCACCGCTGCAGTCTCAGCAGTTGGGAGATCTTCACCACCCGTTGGGACGAGGAGCCCCCGCGAATGCTGGCGGAACAGCTTGCTCAAGGCTCCGCTCCGTCGGAGCTTGCCCGAGAGCAGGCCTGGCGAGCGGCGGAGGCGATGGACAAGCTCCGGAATCGACATCCCAGCTTGCTCCCCGGTCTTCGCCTCACCCGTCGCTACCTGGAGCTCCGGGAGGAGCAACGATGGACCTTCGACAAGATCATGCACCGGATGAAGGCCTGTGCTCTGGCCCTGGACTTGCTCCCGCAGCCCGAAGATGCACGCTGGCTCGAGTTCTCCGAGCTGCGTAATCTCGCGGCGGGAAGGCGGGATCTGAAGAGCGCGCTTGAGCTGGCTCGGCGGCGTGAGCAGCAGTGGGCCACCTATGCGCTCCAGCCTCCTCCTCCGGTGTTTCTGTTGGGGGATCGAGGCGTCGAGGTGCGCACGGACGGTCGCAGCCTTCGAGGCCTGGGCATCAGTCCAGGACGCGCCACGGGGACCGTGCGCGTGCTCCACAGGCCAGACGAAGCGCATCGTCTGAAGCCTGGCGAAATCCTCGTTGCCGTGGGTACCGATCCGGGGTGGACGCCTCTCTTCTTGTGTGCCGGCGGGGTGGTCCTGGAGCTCGGCTCGATGTTGAGTCATGGGGCGGTCCTGGCTCGGGAATACCGCCTGCCGGCTGTGGTGAACGTCCCGAATGCGACACGCATCTTGAAGGAAGGTCAGAGGGTGACCGTTGATGGTCGACGCGGTGTTGTCTGGCTGGAGGACTGATTGACCCGGTCCAACGCGGTAGGCTCCCCGGGTTGTCCGATTTCATCCCGCGCATCTACGGCAAGTACTACCTGATCGACCGCATCGCGGTGGGGGGGATGGCCGAGGTCTACACCGCGAAGACCTTCTCGGAGGCAGGCTTCGAAAAGACGCTGGTCATCAAGCGCATCCTGTCGCGCTACTCGGAGAATCGAGGCTTCGTCTCGATGTTCATCGACGAGGCCAAGATCTCCGTCGCTCTCCAGCACGCAAACATCGTCCAGGTCTTCGACTTTGGCCGGATCAACGACAACTACTACCTGGCGATGGAGTGGGTGGACGGTCGGGACCTCAAGCGTCTCTACAGGCGCCTGAAACAGCGACGGGAGATCCTGCCGCAGGACTTCGCGGTCTTCATCGCGCACGAGGTCTGCAAGGGCCTCGACTATGCCCACAAGCTGAGGGACTACAAGGGCGAGCACCTGGGTGTGGTCCACCAGGACATCAGCCCCAGCAACGTGGTGGTGGGCTTCAATGGCGAGGTCAAGATCGTCGACTTTGGCATCGCCAAGACCCAGGCCCTGGTCAACGACGTCAAGGACGGCATCAACTGGGGAAAGGTGCAGTACGTGGCGCCGGAACGTCTGCGCAACCTGGAGCCCACCCCGCGGAGCGATATCTTCTCCGTGGGTGTCTGCCTGCACGAGCTCCTGACGGGCCGCGGGCTCTTTCGGGAGCGAGACCCCAAGGCCAGCGCACGCCGTGTTCTGAGTGGCGACTATCCAGCGCCCAGCATCTACAACCCATCCATTGGCTCGGAGCTGGATGGGCTGGTCATGCGGGCGCTGGCGCTGAAGCCGGGCAACCGCTTTGACGATGCCGGGGAGTTCCAGGAGCGGCTCTTCGATGAGCTGGACCGAAGCCCGGCGGCTATCCAGCGCAGCCTCGCCGAATACATGTCCGAGATCTTCGCTGAGGAGCGGCGGGAGCAGCAGGAGCTCCTCGTTCGAGGTAGCCGCAAGGCCTTCGAGTTTCACGCCAGTCTGGGCAGCGCGAACCTGAACCCCGCCGGCCCCTCCGGCTCGGTGCCGCTGGGCTCGGGGCTGCTCGACGCCCTCAGGGCGGAGTCGTGGAGCGGTCCCATTCCGGAGCCTGGGGATCTCGACGCGGACACCTGGAACGAACTGTCGAGCGAGGGCAACTCCAACGAGCCGAGCCAACCACGTGCCCCCGGGTGGGAGCCCGCAGAGCCGCCACGCCGGCGAGCGGCCCACGTCCACGGTGTGCGCCGTCGGCCAGAGGCCGCGTCGGTGCTGTCGACCCGGGCCGTCGTGGGCATCGCCGTGGCGCTCGGGCTTGTCGGTGGGCTCCTCGCACTCCGCGGAAGCGATGACACCCTGCCCGCCGCCGATGTGGTGAGCCACCTGGAGCGCTCCTTGCCGGCAGCCCAGGACGACGAGGGCCTTCGCGTGAAGGAGGGCTGGGCACAGGTTCGGAAGGGGAACAAGGGTTCGCTCGCAAGCGCCAGGGCAGCCTTCGAAGAGGCGGTGGCAGCCGACCCGCTCTCGCCAAGCGCCCTCGCTGGCCTCGCCCTGGTCTATGCGGGCCTCTCCGAGTCCAGACCGGAGCTGGGGAGGGACGCCTTCGCTCTCCTCTCACGTGCGGAGGGGCTGGACCCGACCTCCGTCGATACCCCCCGTGCCCGAGCCGGCGTGCACGTGGCCTTCGGCCAGGCCGAGGAGGCCGAGGAGGCCGCTCGCAAGTGCCTGACGACGAATGCCGGAGACACTCTCTGCCAGCTCTTCCTTGGGGAGGCTCTGCAGCTGCAGGGCCAGCTGGACGCGGCCGAAGAGGAGCTGGACGCGGCCCTGCTGGATCTCACGGAATCGGCCCCTGCCCACCGGGTCCAGGCCAGGATCTACGTGGGGCAAGGTCGTCTGGCAGCCGCTCGGGAGTTGCTGGAGGGCTTCTCCGAGCGTTCGGCTCACCCCGCCATGGAGACCGACCTGGCGAATCTCTACGCTCGGGCAGGAGACTACGAGCGCGCCCTCGAGTTGGTGGAGAGCGCTCTTCAGCAGAACCCGGCCGCACCTCGAGCCAGCCTGGTGAAGGCCGAGCTTCAGCTCTACGTCCTGGATCAACCCGAGGAGGCGGACGCTCTGCTCTCCGAGCTGTCGGAGGCGAGTGTCGGCGACCGGGAGCTCGGGCTTCGGATCCTGGTGCAGGCCGCCAACGCGGCACTGGCCGCGGGCGACCCGGAGCGGGCCGAGCAGCTGGGCACCTCTGCGGTGAAGGCTCGCTTCGGCTGGGCGCCGGGTCACTACGTCCAGGCTCGTGCGCGGATGGCTCTAGGCGACCCCTCGGGAGCTGCTCGATCCCTGTCGCATGTGGACCAGGACTCCGTGGAAGGCCGGATGGCGGTGCGCTACCGCTACGGCGCGGCCATGTTGCTTCTGGCGGATCAGAGGCTGCGAATCGCCCAGCTCGAGTTCGAGGTGGTCCTGGCCCAGGAGCCGGGCTTTTGGTGGGCCCGGGTGGCTCTGGCCGAGGTTCTGCGCCAACGTGAGCTCCCGGAGGAGGCCGCACGGCTCCTGGAGGCGGGCTGGAGGCACGACATCGAGCAGGAGTTCGTGCGGGATCTGCGGGTTCTGGTCGTCGTGCCCGAGCCGCACTACGAGGGGCACCTCGGAGCGAATTGTCTGTTGGACCCCGATTGTGAACAGGCCCCCGGTGTGAGCTCCCCCTGGGCAGGTCGCGTTGCCTTTTCTCGAGGTCGATACGGCGAGGCGATGAGCCTGCTCCCGGCTGAGCCCGGTTTCGTCGACGGGCTTCGATCCCTCTCGCTGGGGGGCACCCTCGGAGACTACCCGGGCCTGCACCGACGACGGGCGCTCGACCTCTTGCCAAGCGACCCGCTCAGAGCGCAGGAGTCGGCGGCGCGGGCCCATGAGCTCGATCCGGAGGACACCGTCGCTACGGCGCTGCTGCTCGGGCTTCCCACGCAGGGAGGCACCCCTTGACCTTCCTGGACCCCGGTGCCACCCCTCCCGAGATCCCCGAGCGCTTCGGTCGCTTTCGGATCCTGCGTCGTCTCTTTGGAGACGAGCTTTCGGTCAGCTACCACGCGGAAGACGATGGAAGTCCCGTCCTTCTCAAGATCATGGGTGCGGAACTCTCGTCCAGGAGTTGGTACCGGGAGTACTTCGTAGAGTCGGCGGACCTGGCGCGCATGGTGGAGCACACGAATGTGTTGGACGCGCTCGCCTCGGGCTTCACGGAAGGGCGCTGCTGGCAAGTCTGGTCCTTCGTGGATGGGGTGACCGTGGGCCAGATCCTTAATGAGCTGGACCGGAGACAGCTGATGTTGCCGCCGCACTATGCGGTCTTCATCGCTCTTCAGGCCAGTCGGGCGCTGGAACACCTCCACGGACTCAAGGGATCAGGGGAACAACCGTCGCGCGTGGTCCACCACGACATCACGCCGGACACTCTCTACCTGGGCTTTGACGGTTCGGTGCAGCTCATCGATGCGGGCATGGTTCGTGCGCGGGACGTTGGCCTTCCGGACCGCGCCGCAACGCAGATCGGTCGCCCGGGCTATTTCCCTCCCGAGCGCATCAAGGGCAGCGAGCCCTCGCCTCGCTCCGATGTGTACGCGATCGGTGTCGTGCTGTGGGAGCTGCTTGCGGGCCGTCGTCTCTTCGTCGGCCAGGAGCGCGAGGAGATCATGGCCGACGTGCTCGTCGGCAAGGTGCTGCCGCCATCCGCCCACAATCCCGAGGTGTCCGAGGAGCTGGACACCATCGTGCTGAAGGCCATCAACCGACGTGTTCCGCGTCGCTACGCCAGTGCGCTCACCTTCACGCGGGCCTTGAAGACGCTTCTGGGAGAAAACCGGCCACGAACCCTGAAGGCTGGCCTGTCGGAGATCATGGTGACCCTCTTCAACGAGGAGGAGGCGGTCGCCGACGAAGCGCTTCCGGACGAAGGCCGGCCCGAGACCGAGGATTCGCCCGCAGACGAGAGCGAGGCCTCGCCGCCACCGCCACCGCCCGATCGCGAGCCCTACCGGCCCTACGAGACCCGGCCTGTGATCACCGAGCCGTGGGTGAGGGCAAGCGCAGGGCCGAGCGTGGCTATCAAGACCGTCCTGGGCCTGGCCGCGTTGCTCGCCGTGGCTTCCTTGATCGTCGTTGTGGGCTGGACCGTTCAGGGTCTTGGCGACAAGCAGGCCGAGGTCGGGAATGGGTCCGAGGTGGTGGAGGCGCTGCGAGAGCTCCATCCGGGGGCCACGAACGCCGAGGGTCTGCACACGCGAAAGGGTTGGGAGGAGCTGTACCGGGGCACCCCCGACGCCGTCCAGGTGGCCCGCGCCGAGCTCGAGCTCGCTGTGGCGGCCGATCCCTTCGACCCGGAGGCGCTGGCGGGCCTGGCTCTGGCCTACGCCATGTTGGGGGACCCCCAACTCCAGCTGGACGCTGCCGGCCTCATCTCGCGAGCGGAGGAGCTGTCCGGTGGGGAGGACTCGGTCCTGCGCGCCAAGGCTGGCATCGCTCTGGCCAGTGGCAACATCCAGAGCGCCGAGCAGAGAGCCGTCACGTGTCTGCGAGAGCTTTCCAACGACGCCCTCTGCTCCTGGTACCTGGGCGAGGCCTACCTGGCCCGAGGCCTCTATTCAGAGGGCCGTGACCGCCTCGAGATCGCGCTGGAGAGCATCACCCTCAGCCCCGATCTGCACCGCAGCCTGGGTGAGGCCGCCATGCTCTCCGGTGACTTCGTGGGGGCGGAAGCAGCGCTTGGGAAGGCTGTCGAACTGCTGCCGGACCAGACCTCGATCCACATCGCCCTCGCGGATCTGTATCGGCGAACCGGCCACTGGGACGAGGCCCTCGCCAGCATCGAACGGGTTCTCGAGGAGGACTCCCGTCATGTTCGAGCGCGCTATCTGAAGGGCGTCATCCTCCTGCACGTTCTGGGCGATGCGGATGGGGCCAGCGAGATCCTGGGAGCTCTCGCGGAAGACCCGATGGTCACGGGCTCCAGCCTGGCTCTGGATGCGATGGTGCAGGCGGCATTCGCCTGTCTGGCCCGCGATCGAGCGCAAGAGGCTCTCCGCTATGCCGAGCTTGCGCTGGAGCGTGACGACGACCACGCCATGGCGCGCCTGGCGAAGGCGATGGCCCTGGATGCCCTGGGTGACCCGAGCGGCTCCGAAGAGGCGCTCAGAGGGGCGGACATGGACTCGCTCGAAGCTCGGGAAGCTGCGCGTTGGAACTACTACGCCGCCCTGCTCTACACCCGTCACGATCGTCAGCATTTCGCGCGCCTTTGCCTGGAGGACGCACTGGCTGCGGATCCCCTCTGGGTGCCACCTCGACTGCTGCTCGCCATCGTGCTGATGCGCATGGGAGAGGGAGAGGTGGGCCTCCGTGAACTGGAGGAGACCTGGAAGCTGGACCTGGCGGTGGAGGCGGGGCGAGACCCGGTGTTGTTGGCCCCCGTCGGTCTCATGGAGTCTTCGGAGATGTGGTCCGCCATCGATGAACTCGTGCCGGATGTGCTGGCCAACAAGAGGCCTCGAGCGCGCATCGACGGCATGCTCGGGGTCCATGACTGCGTGGGGACGGGGGATTGCCGAGAGGCCCGCATCAGCCTGGCGCTCAGCCTCGCCGAAGACCCTGACGACACCGCGGTCCGCGTCTTCCTGGCCTACACGCAGATGGAGGCCGGGGAGCTGGACGAGGCCATCAGCAACCTGCGCTATCTGGCCGACGCACGTGCTCCGTCCACGGTGCACGCGATGCTCGGCAGCTGCTATTCGCAGAAAGGCATCTTTGAGGAGGCCAGGCTGGCCTTCGACGCTGCGGAAGCCCGCCCGGACCGGACACCTGCCCTGCAGCGCCGCCGTGCTCAGCTCGAGATGGCTGCGGAGGAGGACGGCCAGGCGACGATCTATGCGCGGGAGGCTCTCGCCCTGGATCCGGACGACCTGGTGGCCGCGAGCATCCTGCTGGAGGCTGGCCGGAAGTGAAGCTCTCCATCGTGGTGGTGACTCACCGCGGCGGGGCCCTCCTGCAGCGCTGCCTGAATCATCTGGAGCCTCAACTCCGCACCGGCGATGACCTGGTGGTGGTGGTCAGCGCCCGGAGCTGGGGCGGGACCCGAAAGGGCGCCCGCTACCTGGAGCTGGGGGAGAACGTTGGTTTTGCCAAGGCGGCGAACCGGGGGATGGAGAGGGTTGAGGGTGACGCGGTCGTGCTGCTCAACGACGACACACGACCTCTTCCGGGCTTTCTCGACGCGCTCCGAATGGCTTCGAGAAGGCCTGCTGTCGTCCAGCCACGCATCCTGCTTGCCGATGGCAGCGGCAGGCTGGACAACGCGGGCCATGGCCTCTTCTTCGATGGCTTCAACTGGGCTCGCGGCCGAGAGGATCAAGACGGCGAGGCCTACGACGAACCCGGTAGCGTGGGTGCCGTGAGTGGGGCGGCCATGTGCGTACACCGAGAGGTGTTGGAGAGGGTGGGGCTCTTCGACGAGGATCTGGAGGCCTTTGGTGAGGATGTGGACCTCTGCCTGCGCGCTCGTCGCGCGGGCTTCCCGCTCCTCTACGCTCCAGAGGCGCGGATCGAGCACGAACTCGGGGCCACCTACGGCCGCTACGGTCGCCGCAAGGTCTACCTGGTCGAGCGGAACCGGGTTCGGGCCGCCGCTCGCAGCCTGCCCTTCAGCGCGGTGCTGACCATGCCCGCGTGGACCGGTCTGCGCTGGGCGGCGTTGGGGGCAGGGGCCACCGTTGGGCGAGGCTGGACGGCGCGGACCGAGCGGGGAGCTGTTCTGGCGGCGCTGGCGGGAACGGCTTCCGGCCTCGCGCATCTTCCCGACGCGCTTCGCAAGCGGCGACGCGATTCCCAGCGGTGGACGGTGGGTGGGCGCGCCATGTGGGGGCATCTGTGGGCGCACCGGGTGCGCGCGCGGGACCTATGGCGCTGACCCTGGCTGTGGTGGTGGGGGTGGATGTCCACTCCACCTTGCCCGAGGTGCTCGCTCAGCTTTCGGTGGAAGCCATTGTGGTGGATGACGGCAGCCAGCCTCCGCTGGAGGCTGCCACCCATCGCCACAGCCGCAACCAGGGTTACGGAGCAGCCCAGAAGACGGGCTACCGCGCGGCGCTGGATGCGGGTGCCGAGCGCATTCTGTTGGTCCATGGCGACGGCCAGTACGCTGTGCCGGACGTGCTTGCTCTGGCCGACGGACTCGACCAGGCCGACATCGTGTTGGGCAGTCGCTTCCTGGCCTCGGACGGGGGGGCCTTCGTGCCGTGGTGGAGGCGCACGGGCAATCGAGCGCTGACGGCTCTGGGCAATCGGCTTCTGGGCACCTCCCTGAGCGAGATGCACACCGGTGCACGCGCCTACCGAGCCGATGCGCTTCGTCGCATTCCCTTTGGGGACTTCAGCGATGACTATGTCTTCGACCAGCAGCTGATCGCGGCGATGGCTCGAGAGGGTCTCCGCTTTGCTGAGCGGCCGGTTCGCGCCTCCTACGGGCCGACCGTTCAGTCCATCAGCTTGCGCCGGTCCATCGTCTACGGGCTCGGCTGTGTCCGGGTCCTGGCTCAGCGTCGACCCAGCCGGTAGCGCGCCTCGAGCAGCGGCAGCCGCGCGAGCACCGGAAGCATGCGGCGAGCCAGTGAGGGGTTTCGGGCCAGTCCAACCAGGGCGCCGAGCACTTCCTTTCCCGGCCTCGCCGGGCGCTGTGTGAGCGTTCGCCGGGCCATGCTCTCCGGGAGTGCCCCGGTCCTCATCAGGGTGCTCAGCTGATCGCTGTCCAGGCTGCAGCTGAAGCGGCGAAGCAGGTCGGCTCCTGCCAGCAGGCCCCCGTAGCGGCGGCGCCAGCGCCGGTCATAGCTCTCAGGGCCTTCCCCGGAGGCCAGCACCCGGGCGAGCAGGCGGGCCGCCAGCAGCTGCTGGGCGATGCCGCTTCCGTGCGCGCCGAAGACCTGCCGTGCGGAGTCTCCGATCGCCGCGACACGCCCCCGCCCGATGAAGGCTGGAGGCGGGGCCAGGGGGATGGAGCGTGCTCCGAGACGAAGCCGCTCCCCGACCCAGGAATGCTCTGCAGCGAAGCGCTTGGCCAGCTGGAGGCCGGAGGTGTGGCCCTGGGCCGGGATGGCCCCTGTCAGCATGGCCAGCGTCTCCCCTTTCAGGCGCAGGTTCACGACGCTGTAGCCGCCAGCGACGCCGGTGAAACAGAGGGTGTCCCCCTCGGCGACGGCGTTCTCGCCAAAGAAGTGCTGTGCGGCCTGTAGATCGGTCACCTTCCAGTGTCCCTGAGCTGCAGCGCAGAGGTCGTCTCGGCCCACGGCGGGCAGTCCCAGCAGGTTCAGTCCTGCGAGACCGGTCGCGTCGACCAGGGTGCACGAGTACTCCCCGAGCGCGCTCCGATCGACGGGCTGGCCGCCGCGCAGCGTGGCGCCGTGGTCCGCCGCCAGCTGCCTCAGGCGCGCACCGAGGAGGCTCATGTCGACCTCCATCAGGTCGTGGTCGCGCACCACCACCCGGTGCGGACCCCAGCCCGCGACCAGGTGGAAGGGCACTCCTCGGGCCGCGAGCTCCGGGCCGTCCGGGAGTGGGACGCCGCCGCTCTCGAAGGCCCAGGCAGGCACCCCATTGAACCAATGCGCTCCGGCCTTCTCCAGGGGGCCTGCCTCCAGGCAGAGCACCCGCATGCCCTCCTGTGCGCAAGCCGCCGCTGCCGCTGCCCCTGCCGTCCCGGCACCCAGGATCACGACATCCCAGCCCGCGCCCGTCCTCAGTTCAGCCAAAACACACGCGCCGACCGGAGCCCTCGATGGTCCAGGTGAGGCCCTCACCCTTCGCCGCGGAAGCGCAGCGCAGCCCACCCACCATCAGCACGGCCCCCGGATGATCCGCCTCCAGGCTGACCGGGAAGGAACAGGATTCGCTCTGCAGCCATGCCGCGGCCAGGTTCCCGATGCGCTCGTCGTCCAGTCGGTGGAGCAGGCGCAGGGGGGCGCTCCGGCCACCCTCGGTCATTGAGGTGAGCAGGGCGTAGAGCCCCGCGATGTGGTGCGTGCGGCCTCCCGTGAAGGCGATGGCGTCGGGGCCCGAGGGTCGCAGGCCCCCCTTCTGCCATGCCGACGCGGTTCCTTCGCCACAGTCCAGCAGCAGCATGGCGGGTCCCATGGTCACCAGCCGGGCACGATCCCACTCGACGACGTAGAGCGAGTTCATCGGGCCTCTCCGACCGAGCCGGAGATCCAGTCCACGACGAGGGGGTAGATCTCTTCCGAGGCGTGGTCTCCCAGGGTCAGGTCCAGGTGGCCATAGTCGGCGGCGAAGCCGGTCGACCGGCCGGCGATGACGAAGCGCTTCCGCTCGGCGCCGACCCGCTGGTAGTAAGGCAGCACTCTGTCCACGGGTGCGATGTGGTCGGCCCGGCCGGCGATGACCAGCGTGGGCGTGGTCACCTGTTCCAGGCTCGCCAGATAGTCGATCTCGCCGGCGGAATCGAGGAAGGAGCCCTCCTGGCCGACGAGGGCCAGCTGGCGGAGCTCTCCTCGAGACAGGGGGCTGGCCACTCGGCGGTACATCTCGGGAACCATCTCCTCCGAGAGGTCGTTGAAGAGCATGCCATCCACCCAGGCGTCCAAGGGCGTGCGTGCTGCCCCACCCAGCATCGCGCGGAAGTCACCGCCAACATCGCTGGGTACAACGGGGATCCAGGTGTAGCGGGCCAGGGTCAGGCTTCCCAGGACCAGCGGGTCGGGATCGCTGAAGTCCATGGGTGCGCCCACCGCGATCAGCGCGGACAGGCTCTCGTCACCCTGTGGATGCGTGCCCGCATAGATGGCGCCCACCATGCCCCCCAGGCTGTGGCCCAGGTAGGCCACCTCCTTGAAGCCGGTCTGCTCGCGGATGTGATCGATGGCCGCGGGAATGTCGTGACGGCCGTAGTGGTCGATGCTCCAGCCGGCCCACTGGCGTTTGCCCTCGGTGTCGTGGGTAGCGCTGCCGTGACCGCGCAGGTCGACCAGCCAGGCGTCCAGGCCCGCCGCCTGCAGAGCCAGTCCGATGGAGCGATCCGGTGCGAGGTCCCAGCAGTGATGGTTGCTGGAGATTCCGTGGACCACGAGCACGGGCGGTCCTGCGGCCTCGTAGCGGTGAAGCATGATGGTCGCGCCGTCATCGGTCGCCACGGAGACCGAGTGCGCAGCGAGCTGGTGGGGGAGTCGACCCTCGGTCTCGTGCTCGAGGACCGTGCCCGTCAGCACCAACAGCACCATGGCAGCAGCCGGACGCTTCATGATTGGGCCAGGTAGCGCGCCATGCGATCGGCCAGTTGCGGATCGCTGAGCATCCCGGCGTGGTCGAGTTCACCCAGGTCCAGGCCCAGCTTTCCTGTGCGCTCCCAGGTCCGGTGGGGCCAGTCCTGGCTGGGCAGGCGTACCGCCTCCGGTGGAGCGATGCAGTCCAGGCCCGAGGCGATGACCAGCGTCTCACCGCGGGGAACCGGGTAGTCCGGGTAGTCCATGGTCCAGGCCCGGTAGGCCAGGCTCAGCTCGGCGGCGTAGGGCTCCATCGGAAGCTCCCCGACGAACTCACAGGGCAGGCCTTCCGCCACGATTCGGGGCTCCGGCGCCATGACGAGAGTTGCCGCCTGGGGGCCGAGGGGCGCACCGACCAGGGCCATGCGCGCTGGCTGGATGCCGGAGAGCAGCACGAAGGTGCCGCCATATCCATGGGCGGCGACCACGACCTCGCGCTCTTCGGCCAGGCTCTCGTAGGCTTCGCGAAGCCCGGCGGTGACGTCCTCGACGGTCTGCGAGTGCGCCGGGAAATGGACGAGCCAGGCGTCGAGCCCGTGGTCTTCCAGGGCTGCTATCCAGGCCAGGTAGGCCTCGGCCTGCACTCCGGGGGTGACCACGACGAGAGCCGCTGGCCCGGCCAGGCTCGCTCCGATGTCGATCAGCTCGTAGGCGAGCATGGCGCTCCGATATCTTGCCGGGAAGGCCTGGGCCTGGGGTGGGGGAGGCTCAACTCAGCGAGCGTACTTCTGCTTCTCGGCCGGTACCCACCAGTTCTCCACCAGCTCGAAGTCGGTGAAGGGGTTGTACCGAACATCTTCGAAGCGGCCGTCGATAGCCGACACGCTGTCCTCCCAGTACAGGAAGGTCGCGGGCTGCAGCGCGTAGACCAGTTCCTGCACCTTGCGCACATTGGCCTGCGCCTTTTCCAGGTCGGTCGTCGACATCGCCTCCTTGAGCAGGCGATCGATCTCGGGGTCGTCCACCTGCATCCAGTTGTACTTGCCGTCGCTGTGCCACTTGATGGTGGGGTCGACCTTGGGGTTGTTTCCGAAGCTCCAGATCATCGCCTGGAACTCGTGCTTTCGTGCGGACTGGGCGAAGAGGTTGGGCTCCAGAGCCTGGATCTCCAGTTTCACCCCGATCTGGGCCAGCATGGCCTGAATTCTGACGGCGGCCTGTTTGATGCGAGGGATGCCGTTCTGGATCATCAGGGAGATCTCCAGATCCTCGGCGCCAGCCTCGGCCAGGAGCGCCTTCGCTCGGTCGGGGTCGTAGCCGAGCCCCTCGATCGGCGCGTACCAGCCCCCCATGTTCGGGCCCACGGTGCCCGTGCAGGGTTGGGCGTAGACCTCGCCACCCGCCGTGTACTGGTCCTCGATGATCTTCTGCTCGTCGATGGCCAGCGTCAGTGCCTTCCGTACGCGGACATCGGCGAGCGCAGGGTCCTTCAGGTTCCAGCCTACGTAGGCCATCGAGTCGGCGCGCTTTCGGATCAGCGCGATGTGTGGGTAGTCCTGCTGCAGGTCCTCGATGTCCGTGAACTCGACGTTCAGGATCATGTCCACGCCACCGTTCTGCAGCTCGATCAACCGGGTGGCGTACTCGGGAAGCACGCGGCTGATGACGCGGTTCAGGTGCGGTCGGTCCCGGGCCACGACCGTGGGGTTCGGCACCATCACGATGCGCTCCTCGACCGCCCAGTCCTCGATGATCCAGGGGCCCGAGGACAGGGGTGCTCGGGAGCTGGCGTGTCCGCGGAGGGAGGCGCGATCGGCGTCGGCGAGCAGGTGTTTGGGCACGATGCCGTAGTGGGTGTTGCCCTGTTGGTGGATTTGAAGTCCCGGCGTCGCGAAGTGGAAGGTGATGGTGCGCTCGTCCACCACCTGGATCTCTCGGATGCGTTCCTTGGACGAGTACCAGTTGCTGGCCACTTCGTCGTCGAAGATCAGCTCGAAGGTGAAGGCCACGTCCTCGGTGGTGAGGGGGTGGCCGTCACTCCAGGTCAGGCCCTCGTGGAGGGTGTAGGTCAGCGCGAGCTGGTCTTCACTCCAGACCCAGCTCTCCGCCAGGCCGGGCACGTAGGTCAGGCCTTCTTCCTCCAGGCGGCGCTCCACCAGCCCCAGCTGGGAGGCCAGGCTGTAGTACCCGGAGAGCGCGTAGGGAGCGACGACCGGGTTCACGTTGCCGGGATCGAATGGAATGGCGACCACCAGCGTGTCCCCGTCCACTGGACCGCCCGGGCCGGGGGTGGAGGTGGGCGCTGGCTCGATTGTGCCGCTGCAGGCGAGGAGAAGGGTGAGCATTCTCGAGCCCTAACGGGATAGACAGATGCACGATGGCGCTGCTGTTCCAGGGCTCAAGCCACTACCCGGGCGAGAAGTATCGTCCCGTTGCTACGATCGGGAACTTCGATGGTCTTCACCGGGGACACCGAAAGCTCGTGGAGCACCTGCTGCGGAGAGCGGAGGAGCTCGAGGCTCCCTCCCTGGTCTACACCTTCGATCCGGCGCCGAGGCTGGTGCTGCAACCCCGCGGAGCACCTCCCCGAATCTCGACCCTGGACGAGAAGATCGAGGGCCTGGGGGAGCTGGGTGTGAGCCACATCGTGGTCGAGACCTTCACCCCCCGCTTTGGCGCTCGGCAGGCCGAGTGGTTTGTGGAGGAGGTGCTGAGCCGACGTCTGTGTCCGCGAGCGATGGTGGTCGGCTACGACTTCCGGTATGGGCGAGAGCGAGCCGGCAATGCCGAATCTCTGTGCGCACAGCTGCCTGGCTTGCCTGTCGAGACGGTGGAGGCTCTGCAGTTGGAGGACGGTCGCGTCGTCGGCAGCTCGCGCATTCGCGAGGCGGTGGCGGAGGGCCGGGTGGACGATGCCTCGGACCTGCTGGGGCGACCCTACCGCCTGGTGGGGGTGGTGGTGAAAGGTGACCAGCGAGGGCGGTCCATGGGCTTCCCGACGGCAAACCTGGTCACCTCTGCGGAGCTGATCCCGGCGCCGGGCGTCTACGCGGTGCTCTGTGGCGACCGGGCGGGTGTGGCGAACCTCGGGGTTCGTCCGACATTTGACGGAACCCGATTCGTCATCGAGGTTCACCTCTTCGACGTCGACGAAAACCTCTACGGCCAGAAACTCGTTGTGGACTTCATCTCTCGAATCCGACCCGAGCGTCGGTTCAATAGCCCCGAAGCACTGGTGGACCAGATCCGCCAGGACGCGGCGGAGGCGCGGCAACTCCTGGTCCCGTGATCTCGGGCAGGACACGGGTCTTTGGGCTGGTCGGTCACCCGGTCCGGCACAGCCTCTCGCCGGAGATGCACACAGCACTCTTCCGGAAGCTGGGCCTGGACGCGGTCTACGTGGCTTTCGATGTGGATCCGCGCAGCGCCGATGGCGTGGCGGGGGCCATTCGTTGCCTGGACCTGGTGGGGGTGAACCTGACGGTGCCCTTCAAAGAGCGCGTGCTGCCCCACCTGGATCAGCTGACCGCCGCGGCGCAGGAGGCTGGAGCGGTCAACTGTGTCATCAACGTGGACGGCCACCTCACCGGCTACAACACCGACGGCGCGGGACTGCTCGGCGCCCTGGACGAGGAGCACGGATTCGTACCGAAGGGCCGCCTGTGTGCGGTCCTTGGGGCCGGAGGAGCGGGTCGGGCGGTGGCTGCTTCGCTGATCGCCGGGGGAGCCGAGGTGCACCTCCTCAACCGCACCCTCGCCCGAGCGGAGGAGGCGTGTGAGCGCATCAGCGCCCATCCGGGACCCTTGACGCCCCGAGCTTTCGATCGGCCCTTCGACCTGGTGGTCAACTGCCTGGCTGGGGGAGCCCAGGCACTGGTCGAAGCCCTGCCCATCGAACACCTGCCCGCTGACTCGATCTGGTGTGACGTGAACTACTGGATGCGCGACCCGCCCCGGCTGGGGGCTTGTCGGGACCGAGGCTTGCGAATCAGCGAGGGCCTCGGGATGCTGCTGCACCAGGGGGCTCTCAGCTTTGAGTTGTTCACGGGCTACCCTGTGACGCCCGCCGATCTCCGGGGAGTGCTGTCCCTGAAGTAAGCTGCACGCCGTATGGGTTCCGTCCCCCTCCTCAGCATCGTGCTCCTCGCGATCTTCTTTGTGGCTGCCTTCGTTGTGGCGCTGCAGCTCATGCCGACCAGCAAGCGTCAGGAGCTCGTCGGCATGGGCGGCATGGTTGGTGTCGAGGCCGAGGACATCAGCCCGCTGATCACCGCGATGCGCCCGATCTTTGGTCTGTTCGTGCCGGTCATCCGATGGATCAAGGTCGAGAACTACCGTCGAAAGGTCGAGAGCCAGTTCGTCAGCGCTGGGATGGCGGGGGCGATGACCACCGACGAGTTCCTCGCCTACAAGCTCTTGATGGGGGTAGCCTTCTGGGCGCTCTTCGTTCGGCTCTTTGCCGGCGTGGTCGTGGGCTGGGAAGTGCCCTTTGTGCTTCAGTTGGCCGCCGTTGGGATGGGGACACTCTTCCCGGACGCCTGGGTAGGCGGGCAGGCCACCGAGCGAAAGGAGAAGATCCGCCGCAGTCTTCCCTACGTGCTGGATCTGCTCACCCTGAGCGTAGAGGCGGGGTTGGACTTTGTCGCCGGCATCCACAAGGTCTGTGAGAAGTCCAAGGCGGGGCCGCTGATCGATGAGCTCTCCTTCTTCCTCGGAGAGATGCAGGTGGGCGCGACCCGCCAGCAGGCCCTCCGAAACCTCGCGCAGCGCATCGACATGCCCGAGATCCGGTCCTTCAGCGCCATGCTGGTGCAGGCAGACATGCTCGGGGCCAGCGTAGGGCCGGTTCTGCGAGCCCAGTCCGACCTGCTGCGAACGCAGCGCTTCCAGCGCGCGGAGCGCCTCGGCGCCTACGCCTCCCAGAAGATCCTCTTCCCCCTCATCCTGTGCATCATGCCTGCGGTGTTCATCGTCATCTTCGGCCCCATCATGCTGAACTTCGTCTACGGCGATTCGACCCTCGGGATCTGATGCTTCGCGTGCGAAACCTGACCAAGGACAGCACCCTGGCTGCCAGTGCACGGCATGCCCGCAGCGCCTGGCAGCGTACCCGCGGGCTGTTGGGGCACCCCCCGCTGGGGCCAGGAGAGGGGCTGGTCATCGAGCCCTGCAACAGCGTGCACACCCTCTTCATGGGCTATGCGCTGGACGTGGTCTTTGCGGCGGACGACGCCACCGTCCTGGGGGTTCAGACGATCGCCCCCTGGCGTTTCAGCAAGCTGTGGTGGGGGGCCCGATACGCCATCGAGCTGCCCTCGGGTTCAGCGGCGGACACCTCCGCGGGTGACCAGCTCTCCCTGGAGGATGCCGCGTGAGGCTCGTCATCGTTCAAGGGCCCGGTGAAGGGCAGACCTTTGAGCTGGCGCCCGGCGAATATGTGGCCGGGCGTGAGCCCGAGCGCGAGATTCACCTTCCGTCCCGCCGGGTGAGTCGCAAGCACAGTAGCTTCACGGTCTCCGGCGAGCGCTGTGTGGTTCGGGACATGGGCAGCGCCAACGGGCTGGTGATCAATGGTCATCGAATGGAGGCCTGCGAGCTGGTCGATGGGACTCAGGTCCAGGTCGGTGACGTGGTCCTGCTCTTCCAGGCGGGGGCGTCGGTTCAGGCCTCGGTCGACCGGACGGTCGAGCAGGCGTCCGAGGAGCCCGCTCAGGCCTTCGGTGGTTCGGAGCAGCCCTTTGGTGCCTCAGATCCCGCACCTTTTGGGGACGAGGCTCCTTTCGGGGCCAATGAGCCGGCCTTCCGGGTGGAGGAGGCCGCCCCGGACCAGGCCTACAACGAGCCTGCTGCAGAGGCCCCTCCGACGGCTCGCGCCCCACAGGAACCTTCGCCGAGCTCCGAATCGGCGGCGCCCTCCATCTTTGCGAGGCTGCCCTGGAAGATGCGCCTGGCGGGCCTCCTCTTCGTGTCCAGCGTGATCGTGTTCTGTGGGCCCCTCGGTGGTCTGGCGAGCATGGCGATCGGTGGGGGGAACAAGGTCCATGAGATGGCCACGGAGAAGGGTTGGGCGCTGGCTGAGGGGCTCGGCCATCGCAACGCCATCGCCCTGTCCGATCGACAGCCTCTGCTCTCCGATGCCGACATCTACGAGGACGACCCCTTCGTCAAGCAGGCCTGGGTCTCGGACGCCGTCGGCAAGGTCGTGGCCCCACCGGAGAAGGTGAACCGAAATCTACGGACGGGCACGAAGACCCGTGATCTCTGGGGCTTGGTTGAGCGGGAGAGCCGGGGAGTCTTCGAGAAGACCCCCGAGGGCTACTACGCCTACATGGTGCCCGTGAAGGGCAGTGCCCCGGGAAGCAAGACCGCCAACCTCAACGTTGGCTACGCCTATCTGGTCTACGACGCCGCTGGCGCCGCCAACGCCGTGGGCAAGCCAACCTGGCGCCTGCTCTTCGGTCTGTTGTGGTTGGGGGTGGCCGCTGCGGTCACTCTGATCGGGGTCAGCCGGCTTGCGGCGGCGCCGCTCGTTGCGGTTCGCAACGAAACGGAACTGGCGATCAAGGGCGACACCGCGCGCGTCGAATGCCCCTCGCGCTGGTCTGAACTCCAGGATCTCGTGCACTCGATCAACCGAGCCATCGCGCGCCGCGGCTGACCGCAGGCTAGAATCAACCGCTGTGAGCGTACCGGTCCTCTTCTGTAACGGTGGCCCCCGAGCGGGGGACTCCTGGGTGATCACTCCGCAGGGGTTGCGTATCGGTCGCGATCCCGCCAACGAGGTGAACCTCGAAGACACCGACGTCAGCCGTGCCCACGCACGGGTGCTGATGCACAACGGCGCCGTCTGGGTACAGGATGCCGGGAGCCGCAATGGAGTGTTCGTCAACGACGGACGGGTCACCGAGCACAAGCAGCTTTCCCCCGGGGATGCGCTGACCATCGGGCCTCATCGCTTCTCGGTAGGCCTCCAGGAGATCGCTGAAGAGCACAGCGTCAGCGTCAGCCTGGACTCCGTCAAGGATCCGGCTCCTCGGAACAAGGGCTGGCGGATCTGGCCCTTTGCGCTGACCGTGCTGATGGTCGCCGGCTGTATCGGAGTCATCGGCCTGCGAGCGGGTGGAACGAATGATGCGGAGAGCACACCCAAGGCCTACAGCCTGGAGCAGCTCATCGGGCAGGAGACCCAGCCGACCGACCCGGACCTCGAGGGTGACGTCTCATTGAAAGAAGGCCTGGCCATCAGTGCGGGCACCGAAGCCGGCTGTGAACCCGTAGAGGAGGGTATCGGGGCCCAGACCCTGGTCGAACAGGGGCACAGTCACTACAGCTCGGGTCGGCTGCGCGAGGCGATCTGCAGCTACCGTGCTGCCCTGGTGCTCGATCCCGAGTGTGAGATCTGCATGGTGCGCATCGATCGACTCGAGGTCGAGCTGGCCGAGGAGATCGATCGCCAGTTCCAGGCGGGCTTGCGCTACTACGACAGTCTTCGTTTTCAGCAGGCCATCGCGGCCTGGGAGATGGTGCTCATCCTGGAGCCCGACGAGGAGTCCGCCATGCATCAGCGCACCCTGGAGTACGTGGAGCAGGCCAAAGAGAAGCTGGAAGCTCAGGGCCGCTACTGACCGGCTTCCGCTCACTCACCTCTGAGGCTGCCGGGATATCATGAGGACCAATGGGCAACGTTGGTCTCACCATCAGCAGGTCGGGCTACCCCGACCAGCGCCTTGTGTTGAACAGCGGTGTTGCGCGGCTCGGTCGTGCCGAGGACAACGACATTTGCCTGCCGGATATCGGCGTCAGCCGCCGCCACGCCCGGATCGTGGTGGAGAACGGCACGGTGGTGTTCGAGGATCTGGGTAGCGGCAACGGGACCTGGTTCCGTGGCAAGCGCATCCGAAGCCACTCGGTCTCCAACGGCGACGAGTTGGTGATCGATCCCTTCACCCTCTGCTTCGAGCTCGCGGTCGCTGCGAAGGCGTCCAACGAGCAGACGGTGCTGGTGGGGGAGAGCGCCAGCGCAGCGACCGAGGAACCCATCGGCGCACGCCTCGAGGTCATCGCAGCGCCCGCGGACATGCCGCCTCTCTTCAACATCCCCTTTACGGGGGTGACGATCGGGCGGAGCGAGCAGCGGGACATCGTCGTTCCCGACACCTCGGCGAGTCGTCTTCACGCCGAGGTCCTCAAGGTGGGCGAAGCCTACTGGGTCAAGGATCCGGGGGCCGCCAACGGGCTCTTCGTCAACGGGCTCCGCATTCGCGAGAAGGAGCTCACCGATGGCGACATCGTGCGCATCGGCTCCACCGAGTTCCGTTTCACCCGTTTGCGGGCCGGCAAGGCCTCGCCCCCGGAGTCCCCGTCGGAGAAGACGGAAGACTTCTCCGGGGTGATGCCTGCAGCGCCACCGCCGCCAGCCCCGCCCCCATCGACTGCCGGTGCGGGCTTGCACACGGCGTCGACCGACCACCAGCCGGGTGTCCCGAAGCCGCAGGCGGGCACGCCGGCTGCGGGGCTGCCCTTCGGGGGCCAACAAGCCGCCCGACCGGTGCAGCAGGGCGGCGCGGCGTGGGGGGCGCAGCCCGGACAGCCCGCTCCCCAGGCTTTTGGGGATCCGGGTCAGCCCTTCGGACAGGCCGGGCCGGGGCCAGGTTTTGGTCAGACCGCCGTTCGTCCGAAGGCCAAGGGTGGTGTCAAGCCGATCAACCTGGCCACGGGTCTCATCGGCCTGTTCATCGTCTGTCTGCTGGGTTTCAAGGTGCTTCGCGACCTCTCCTCCGCCCCCACGGTCCAGCCTGGCCCGACCACGACGGAGCGGGTGACCCCCAGCAGCGACGTGAGCCCTGACGAGGCCGACGAGATCGCGGCCTTGATGGACGACGGCAGTGAGCTCTTCCAGGCCCAGCGCTACCACGAGGCCTCGCGAAAGTTCCTCCGGGTGCTCCGCCTGGACCCGAACGACGCCGACGCGAAGCGCATGGGCTACCTGTCCTGCGAGTTCATCGTCATGCGGGCGCTCAGGGAGTCGGTGCAGCGCAACGCGGCCAGCGATGACGAGCGGCGTCAGGCGAAGGAGGAGGCCCTCGCGCTGGGCAAGAAGGCGCTGAAGGGGAAGGAGAACCTGTCCACCGCTCGCGCCACGGTGCGCAGCGCTCTGAACCTGAATCCGGGCGACAAGGATCTGGAGGATCTGGACGCCAAGCTCCGCCGCAAGGCAGGAGCGGTCCAACAGGCTCGGAACGCGAAGAAGCTGCAGGATCTCGAGGCCGAGGTCGCGCAGTTCTACAACAGGGGGAAGAAGGAGCTCGACGCAGGCCGCAACCAGAAGGCCATCTCGGAGTTCCAGAAGGTCCTGGACATAGACTCGGACCGGACCACCAAGTACTACTTCTCGGCCGAGGACGGCATCGCCAAGGCCCGGGAGAACATGCGGAAGGCGGCGGACAAACCCTACCGTGAGGGTGTCGCTGCGATGGATGCAGGGAACTACAGCAAGGCTCGCGACAAGTTCCAGGCGGCGCTGGCTCTGGACCCCTCCCAGGCTGGCGCCAAGGCCAAGCTCGCCGAGGTGACGGCGTCTCTGAACAAGCAGGCCCTGGACATGTTCAACGAGGGCAAGGTCTGGGAGACCGCGAACCAGGTCGACAAGGCGTTGTCTGCCTACAGCAAGTGCCAGAAGCTCTTGGATGATCCGAGCAACCCTCTGCACAAGAAGGCCCAGAAACGTATCGATGCCTTGCTCGGGATGTAGGGGGGCTCTCGCCCTCACCCTGGCCCTTGCGCTCGTAGCGTGCGGCCATGGTCGTGCCGACGCTCCTCCCGTCGAGTGGGCCTCGATAGAAGCGTCCGAGGGCGATCCGCACGCCTACCTGGTCGCTGCTTCCGAGAGTCTGGACCCAGGGATTCGTGGGCGGGCCCTGGGGCTGCTGATCCGGTACGACGAGGCTCCCGGCGGGGGGAGTTGGGCTCCAAGGGCTCTCTTCGATCCGAGCTCCTACGTCCAGCGGCAAGCCGTGGATGCTCTGGAGAAGCGCCTCGACGAGGAGGCCAGCGTCGATCTTCTCGAGACCTTCGTTCGGCGGGAGCGCATCGATCCCTACACACGGGGTCGAGCGAGCGTCGTGCTGGCGCTGTCGGGCCACAGCGATGAGCGGGACACCCTGAGCTCGGCGTGGAAGGCTGAAGAGCTTCACTGGCGTCGGGCACCGCTTGCCCTGGGTGCCCTGATGATGGGGGACGAGGAGGCTCTGCTCGGGCTGTCCGAGGCCCTGGCCCGCGGTGACCTGCCCCTCGAGATCGACTTCTTCTGGGACCTTGGCTTGAGCGGTCGTGAGGAACTGGCAAGACCCCTGATCGAGGGCTTGGATCTGGTGGAGGAGACCCTGGTGCTCCCCACCGCCGTCGCGCTGATCAGCCTGGGCCATCCAAAGGGTGAGGCTCTGTTCCGAGACGCCTTGGGCGACAAGGACATCGAGCTGCGGCTGGAGGCTCTGGACTACGTGGTCGAGCTGCACAACGAGCCCGTCGCTCGTCGCCTGCTGCGTCGTGCGCGGACCGGCGGACCCGAGGCCGTGCGTCGCTATGCCGAGCTGGCGCTCGTGGCCCGAGGCGAGCTGGAACCGGAACCCGCCTACGAGGCGCTGGGGAACGTGGACCGCGAGCTGCGGCAGCAGGGTGTCTGGGCGCTCGCCGGCTGGCTCTTCGCTTCGCCCGACGGTTCGCGTCGTGAGCGGCGCCAGGCGCACAAGTTGCTCCTGGCCAGCCTGGGAGATCCCAGCCCAGCCGTAGTCCAGACCGCCATCATGGGGCTGGCGAAAGTGGGTCGCTCAGAAGATCGGGCTGTGCTCGCAGCCCTGCTCCAGGAGGAAACCGTGGGACTGGGGGTCGAAGCCGCCGGAGCCATGCTGGCGATCAACGCCATGGAAGCGATCGGGCCGGTGGGCGACTAAGCTCCAAGCATGCTGTTGCTACTCGCCAGCGCGCTCGCCGCTGAGGGCCCGCTCGAGGTCGAGGGGATGCCGGAACACTACGAGGTTCACAGCCTTCGCGGGCCGGTGGATCCCTGGACCTTCGCCAAGCAGGTCGGGGACGAGGAGGCCATTGCCCTCTACCGCCGAAGCAATCGCTTGCGGAAGACCATCTCCCTGGTGGGGTGGGTCGGTGGTGGAGCGTCCATGTACATGGGCTTGGGGGGCTTCCTCATCGGTGGGCTGAGCGGCTCGCCGTGGGTGATGTTGATCGGCGCTGGTGTGGTCATGACGGGTGCGGGGACCATCGCCATCGCGACGACCAGCCACCTGATGTGGGGGCGCCGGCTGGAGGACTACGAGAGCTGGTGGACCTACGAACAGGCTGTCGCGCTGACCGAGGCCTACAACATGGGCCCGGGGGTGGAGTTCGAGCAGGAGAGCAGGATCGAGATCCTCGACCACGGCTTGGGTTTTGGCGCTTTCGATGGTGAGGGACGCCTGAACACCGGGGAGTTCGCCGAGCGGGTCGGTGACAGTGCCACCTACCGCAGGTGGAACGCGGCGCGGGTCGGCTTCAACATCCTGGGCTGGAGCACCATGACTCTCGGGCTCTACTGCCTGCAGCTCTCTCTGCCCGAGGTGACCCTCGCCCTCAATCAGGGCTGGACGCCCGACCTCGCCACGGGAAGCCTCGCGCTCTTCGGGCTGGGGGCCCTGGTGGGTGGTCCCACAATTGTCTACGGGACCAAGCTTCTCTACAACGACTTGGAGCAGTTCTACACCCGCGATCAGGCCGAAGAGTGGGTTCGCAACGCCCAGCCAGTGAGCCGGTCCCGGGTGGAGGTGGACGTCTACCCCATGGCCATGGTGCTGCGCTGGTAGGACACGAGGCCTGCCTGCACCTATCCGCGGTTTCGTAGCGCCATGGTCAGTGCCAGCACGAAGAGGGGTGCTGCAGCGCTGTAGAAGATGAAGGTCAACCAGGAAAAGCCCCAGATCTGAATGTTCAGGGCCAGGGTGCCGCAGATGGCGGCCGTCACCGCGAAGATCGCGATGATCATCCGATTCTGTCGTCGATCGGCAGCGTCGTCGCCCTCCCTGGAGTGGACCTGCTTGATGTTCAGCTGCAGGCGCTGCTTGTCCATGTCGTCCAGCAACTGGCTGATGCTGACTGGCAGGCGTTGAGCCAGGGTGGTGAAGGTCACGGCGTTGTAGAACAGGTCCTCTTTCAGGCGCTGCTCGCCGTAGCGCTCCCCGATGAGCTTCTGGACATAGGGTTGGGCGGCCTGCAAGGGATCCACCTCGGGGATCAGGCTCTTGGCCAGGCCCTCGGCGGTCAACAGTGCCTTGAAGAAGATCGTGTAGTTGTGCGGTGCTCGCACTCGGTGAAGCACAGCTCCCTGGGTCACTTCCATCAGGAAGCGGCCGATCTGCATCTCGGCGACGCTCTCCAGGCTCATCAGGTTGCGCTCGACCACCGCAATGACGTCGCGCTCGAAGGCCGCGTAGTCCACGCGCTCCTCCTTCACCGCGATGTCATAGAAGATGCGGGCGATGGTGCGGTGGTCCCCGCGTTGTACGGCGAAGAGCAGGGAAACCAGGCTGTCCCTCATGTCTCGCGTCAGGACGCCGACCATGCCGAAGTCCAGTACGCCGAGCACCTCGTCTTCCAGCACCAGCACGTTGCCAGGATGGAGGTCTCCATGGAAGCAGCCGTGCTCGAAGATCATGCTGTAGGCGACTTCCAGGTAGCGCTTGCCCACCTTCTCCATGTCTGAACCCCGGGCCCGTGCCTCGCGGATCCGGGTGCCGTTCAGGTACTGCATGCAGAGCACCCTGGGGGTGCACAGCTCCTTGTAGAGCTCAGGGATGCAGACGATGTCTTCCTTTCCGGCGAAGTTGTTCCGGAAGCGGACGATCGCCAGGGCCTCCTGAGTGAAGTCGAGCTCCGCCATCAGACTGCGCTCGAACTCGTGCAGCACCCCCGCCGGATCCAGACTCTCCGTCTCCGGAAACTCCACAATCGCTCGGCTGGCCAGGAGCTTCAGGATGTTGAGATCGCTTCGGATCTGTCTGGCGATGTCGGGTCGTTGCACCTTGAAGACCACGTGCTTGCCATCCGCCAGGATCGCGGGATGCACCTGTGCGATGGACGCCGTCGCCAGCGGGTCTTCATCGAAGTCCTGCACCATCGACCGCCAGGTCTCTCCAAGCTCCGCGACCAGTTGCTTCTCGATCGCGTGGAACGGAACGGGAGAGACGTCGTCCTGGAGGCTCTGAAAAGCCTCGATGTAGGCCTCCGGCACGATGTCTGTTCGTGTGGACAGGACCTGGCCCAGCTTGATGAAGGTGGGGCCGAGCTCCTGCAGTGCGTGCGTGGCTCGCTCGGGGGTGCCTTCGAAGCGGGAGGAGATGCGCCCGATGCCCGGCACGTCGATGTTGGTCAACAAGGCGCCGAAGCCATGCCCGATCAGCACCCGAGCAACCTGTTGCAGGCGGAGGCTGTCCCGCACCTGTTGGGTGACACCACCGACGGTGTTTACGACCGGGCGTAGCAGTTTCATGCCGGCAACTCTTGTAGTCGGGTGCGCCAACTCGGCAAGGTCGCCGGCCGTAGGGTGGCGTCGGAGGGGCGCGGACCGAGAGGTAGTTCACGGACTCGTTGGACGCGACCGCCCCAGCGGTGGGCTGCCTCCTCCGCGAACTCGGCCCAGGTCGTGGTTTCGCGTCCGATGGCGTGGGTGATCCCGCGAGGCCTGTCCAGCAGCACCCTTGCGACGTCGCCAGACCAGGTGGGCTGCACCGGCCAGGCTTCGAGGGCCTTCACCGGCCCCTTGCTCAGGAGCTCCCGGATCCGGCTGCCGAAGCCTCTTCCACCGGGACCGAAGAGCCAGCCTGTTCGCAGCACGTGTCCCCCTGCAGCCAGCACGCGATCCTCGGCTTCCGCCTTCTGCCGGCCGTAGGCATTGCAGGGACGACGCTCGTCTTCGGGTCCGTGGGGTCCTGGACCGTCGAAGACATAGTTGGTGCTGACCAGCCAGGTCTCCACCCGCTCGGCGAACCAGGCGGGTGCCTCGACGTTGACTTTGCGCACCGCAGGATCGAGGGCACACCGGTCCACATCGGTGATGGCGGCGCAGAAGATCACGCTGTGTACCGTGTGATCGCGCAGGAACGCCTCGGCCCGCTGATGATCCCGAACGTCCAGTTCTTGCCGTCCCACGCCCCACGCACCCCGCTCCACGAGCGCTCTTCCGAGTAGCCCCTCGGCACCGAGCACAAGCACACTCATGGCTGCGCCAGACTCCTCGTTCTTGCCCTGGGCCCCGGTCGATTCGTAGTCTGGAGGCGCACGGACCGCGGGAGCAGGGTGAACGAAGGCATCATCCAGGGGCTGGAATATCACGGCCGCTTGCTACAGAAGACTGGTGGGGCCGTAGCTCCTGGGGTGTACGAGGTCGAGTTCAGCTTTCACTCCGACCCACGAACGAGTCGATCCAACTGGCGTGAGCGCCAGAAGAACATCCAGGTTGGTCCCGACGGCTGGTTCAGCACCGTGCTCGGTCAGCAGATTCCCATCACGCCGCACATGTTCAAGGACCGGGCGCGCTGGGTTTCGGTGCGCATTGTCCACGCTGGTCGCGCGGACGATGAGTGCTCCCCACGAATCTGCGTGGTCGGGAGCTCGCTGCAGCTCATCCGGGATGTGGACCGTCTCGACGGTCGCGTGAGCAAGGCCGAGGGCATTCTGGATGGCCTGCAGGCATCACCCAGCACCACGGCGCTGAAGACCCGCCTTGATGATCTGTGTGTTCGCCTGGACCGGGTCGAAATCTCGGAGTTGGCTCGACTCACACGGCTGGTGGACCAGATGCTGGACCGCGTGGACAGCGTCGACGCCGAGGACGGGCGGCTGGAGCGCATCGAGGATCGACTTGGCGACATGGATGGTCCCAATGGGGACGTCATCGATCTGAACGAGCGTCTGGACGACATCGAGAAGCGCGCGCTTCGAGTCCTGGAGCACATGGAGGTGGGCCCCACCAAGGTCGAAGGCCTGGAGAGAGCGGTCAGGAAGCTGCGGGCGGAGCTTGCCGGCTTCGACCACAGCTCCGCGCCGGGCTCCGCCGACTCTACGGACGCCCTCTCCTGCGAAGGGGGCACCATGACCGGGGGGCTGACCATCGAGCGCGGTGGTCTCACGGTTCAGAGCGGTGAGATCAGCGGCACCCTGGTGAAGGTGTACAGCGTGGACGCGGCCCAGGCGGTGCGCAGCGCCCGGGTTGTCGCCGAGCACGTGGAGATTCGGGGCGATCTCACCGCGGACAACACGCAGCGCGCCATCCAGGTGCGTCGTCTGGAGGGGCGCTCGGGCAGCGCCAAGAAGGACGGGCCCCTCTGGCTCAACAACCGCGGGGGCTTTCCGGTCGTCGTGGGCAACAAGGGAAGCCGCAAGGGCCTGCAGGTCCACGGCGCAGTCAAGACCACGGGTGCGGACCTGGCAGAGCACTTCGAGGGGCGGGATCTGGAGCCTGGGGAGCTGGTCCGGATGGCTGGTGGGCGCCGGGTCGTCCGGAGCGATACCGCCTTCGATACCCGGGTGGTGGGCATCGTGAGTGAGCAGCCCGGCGTGGAATTGGGTCGGGGAGCAGGCAACGTGCCCATCGCTCTTCGTGGCACCGTGCGCTGCCGCGTCGTCGGGCCGGTGCAGCTTGGCGATCTTCTGGTCCCCTCCGACGTGCCCGGCCATGCGATGGCCGCTGCCCCCGAGCGGTGTATCGGTTGTCTTCTGGGCAAGGCCATGGAGTCTCTGCCCAATGGCCGAGGAACGGTGCTCGTTCTCGTTCTCTGAGATAGCTCACGAACATGAAGAAGCAGCCGTCGCTGCCCGCATGGGCCAACGAGCTTCGCGACCGCTATCTGGCGGGCGAGGCAAGCATGTTCCTCCTTCACGGCAACGTGCGGGATCTCTTTGCGTGGGAGGAGGCTGAGGGGACTGTCCGCTACCTCCCGCTGCGGGCCTTTCTGGAACGCTTCCTGTGTCGGAGCAAGGACATCGTCGCCTATTTCAACTGCTCCGAGGGCCTGGAGTTCGCCGAGAAGCCCATGGAGGCCCGCTTCAGGCGATCGGCCAGCATCCGTCGAAAGCTCGATGGCAAGGACGCGGTGGTGTCCATTCCCAGCGCGGTGGGGGAGGTCATGCCGCTTCTGGAGACGGTCTTCTCCGACGTGAGTCAGAACGCGGGAATCGTCATCGACTACGTCGAGACCATCGTGCCCTCCGGCGACCTCTCCTTCATGAACGAGGTGGACAAGTCCAACCTGGTCAGCTTCCAGCGGTGGGCGGGGGATCCCGCGCTCTTGAGCAGCGACAACCTCATCATCCTCGTCACCGAGCAGATGGGAGAGGTCCACCGCAAGGTCACATCCAGCCCGGGGCTGGCCACCATCGAGGTGCCACTTCCCGACCCCGAGGAGCGCAGCCAGTTCGTTCGGATGACGGATCGGCGCGGCGTGACCCTGGAGATGCCGGAGAGCGCCCTGTCCAACGTCACAGCAGGGCTCTCGCTCACGCAGATTCGTGGCATCTTCCGCATCGCGCGCCAGTCGGGCAAGCCCATCAGCTTCAAGACGGTCAGCCGCCGCAAGAAGGCCATCATCGAGCAGGAGTGCCACGGTCTCGTCGAGTTCGTAGACCCCGACCACGACTTCAGCCACGTCGGCGGTATGGAGCGAATCAAGACGGACCTGATGCGCATGGCCGATGCCATCAAGAAAGGGCGCCGCAACATGGTGCCGATGGGGATCATCTTCGTGGGTCCCATGGGGACCGGAAAGACCTTCCTCGCCGAGGCCTTCGCCGGGGAGAGCGGGCTGACCTGTCTGAAGTTCAAGAACTTCCGGGACAAGTGGGTGGGCAGCACCGAGGGCAACCTGGAGAAGATCCTGCATGTCGTCGATGCCTTGGGCTACGTGCTGCTCATCATCGACGAGGCGGACCGCTCGATGGGCAACAACCCCGAGGGCGACGGCGGTACCGGCAGTCGCGTCATCGCGCGGTTGAAGGAGTTCATGAGCGACACCAGCCATCGCGGCCGGGTGGTCATCTGCATGATGACCAACCGCCCCGACAAGCTGGACACCGACCTGAAGCGCCCGGGCCGCTTCGACGTGAAGATCCCCTTCTTCTTCCCGGAGGCAGCCAGCGAGCGCCAGCTGATCCTGGAGGCTCAGGTCCGCCACAAGCGCTTCAACCTGGTGGAGGACGCCGATCTGAGCAAGGTCGCCGAGCTCACCGCGGGCTACTCGGCGGCCGAGCTGGAGGCCGTCTTGCTGGCCTCGGCGGGCTTCGCGGGAGCGGAGGACCGCGACATCATCAACCAGGAGGACCTGGAGAAGGGGGCGACGGACACCCTGCCCAGCCGCGACACCCGCATGCTGCAGTTCATGGAGCTGCTCGCGGTCTTCGAGGCCAGCGCTCGACGCATGCTCCCGGAGAACTACCGCGACATGCCGGTCGAGGAGGTCCAGCAGAGGCTGGACGCCCTGAGGGCCCTTCTTGGTCGTCGGGCCATCTAGGACGTGTCCATCCTCCTCTTTCTCGCCTGCGCCCCGGTCCACGTTGAGTGGGATCCCGCCTGCAACCCCATGGCGACAGGCGACGACTGCCTCACCCCCTTCCCCAGTCTCTACTGGACCGAGGAGGACCCGAGCAGCCCTACCGGTGTGCGTACCCTCTACGGCAACGAACACTGGGACGGCCCCGATGGCGAGCTCCCTCTGGACATCGATCTCTACAGTGGCTTCGACGGCGTCTCTCCAGCCATGCCTGTGCTCATCGCCTTGGGAAGGGACGTCGATCCCAGCTTCCTCTACGGCTGGGGTGACCAGGAGGCCTCGGTGCAGCCCGGTGCGGCCATCGCGCTGATCGATGTACAGACCGGCGTGCTTGTTCCGGTAGTCGCCGAGATGGATCAGAACAACCGTTCCCTGCGCTACGACGACCGCCACCCGCTGATCGTTCGACCGATGGCTCCGCTGGCCTTCGGGCACCGTCATGCGCTGGTGCTCAGCCGTGAGCTCCTGGACGTGGATGGCCAGGCTTTCGACTCACCACCCGTGTTCGAGGTCCTTCGGGACGACCTGCGCACGGACTCGGAGGCCATCGAAGCGATGCGGCCGGACTACGAGGCACTCTTCGCCGTGCTGGCGGATGCGGGCTGGGAGCGGGAGGATCTGCTGCTCAGCTGGGAGTTCCAGGTGGCCAGCGAGCACGAGGTGCTGGGCCCCATCCTGTCCATGAAGGAGCAGGCCCTGGCGGAAGCGGCGCCCACGTACACCGTCGAAGAGCTCGTCGAGGAGGACGAGGTCTTCCTGATGAAAGGGACCTTCGTTCCGCCCAACTTCCTGAACGACCTGGACGAGATCGAGTGGGACGGCGAGGAGGTCGCGCGCATCGAGGACCCACGCTCCTACCCCTTCACCATCGTCTACCCGAAGACGGAGGCTGCCGGACCCCGGCCGATCATCCTCATCGGGCATGGGCTCTTCGGGCAGGGAAGGGGGATGCTGGAGAACAGTCAGGTGCAGGGTCTGGCGACCCAGATGGATGCCGTGCTGATCGCCACGGACTGGATCGGACTCAGCGGCGGAGACTACGACCTCATCGTGGGCGAGGTCCTCTCCGACCTCTCGCGGGTCAACCTGGTCACGGACCGGCTGGCTCAGGCCCACATCAACAACCTCACCCTGGTCGAGGCCCTGATCGGAGGCATGGCTGACATCGAGGTCGATGGCGACCGGGTCTGGTACTACGGCATCAGCCTGGGCGGAATCCAGGGCGCGACGCAGGTGGCGCTCAGCGAGCGCATCGATCGGGCCGTGCTCGCTGTGCCCGGCGCGGGCTGGGTCAACATGATCCAGCGCTCCCTGCACTTCAATCAGCTGGACCTGGTCATCGACCTGCTCTACGAGGATCCTCTGGGTCAGAACATCTTCCTGGGGCTGGTGCAGTCCCGCTTCGACCGCAGCGATCCGGCGGGGATCGCCAGCCTGCTGCGCGAGCAGGACAAGGTGGTGGTGGTGCAGGAGGCGATCGGCGACTGCGAGGTCCCCAACATCGCGACGGATCTCCTGGTTCGGAGCATGGGTGCGGTGCAGCTTGGGCCCCCCACGGATCCTGTGTTTGGGCTGGAGGAGGTCGAGGGCCCGGTGAGGGTGCCCGCACTGACCCAGATACGGGTTCCGGAGGCCCTGGAGGACTACTTCCCCCCGGACACGAACACCATCCCCGAGGGCAACAACGGGGTGCACAACTCCGCGGTGTTGCAGGAGGCGACCTTCGCCCAGATCGCTCACCTCTTCACCACCGGTGAGATCATCCATCCCTGCACGGGTCCCTGCGACCCTCAATAGGCCTTCAATGGGGTGCCGCGGATGTCTGGGCGAGCCTCTCCTCCGGATCGTGGACGGTTGACAGTGGGGCTCCGACGGCCTAAGTACGGGCGGCTTGTGCCTAGGCGGTCGATCGTCACGATCCCCCCGGGTGCCAGGAGACTTAGAGCATGTACGCCATCGTTGAGAGCGGGTCCAAGCAGTACCGCGTCGCCGTGGGCGACACCCTGGTTGTCGATCACATTGAAGCCGATGAGGGTTCCGAGACCACGCTGCCTGTGCTGATGCTGGGCGGTGACGAGGTCAAAGTCGGCAGCCCCACTGTCGACGGGGCTTCGGTGACGGCCAAGGTCGTCGACCATCACCTGGGCGAGAAGATCACCACGTTCAAGTACAAGCGGCGTCATCGCTCTCGAGTGCGTAGAGGCTATCGCCACAGCCACACCACCCTCGAGATCACGGCGATCGAAGGTTAGGAGCAGACAATGGCTCATAAAAAAGGACAGGGCTCGACCCGCAACGGCCGCGACTCCAATCCGCAGTACCGCGGAGTGAAGAAAGGCGACGGTCAGGCGGTGAGCTCCGGCAACATCCTGGTCCGCCAGTGCGGGACCAAGTTTCACCCTGGTCGCAACGTCGGCCTGGGCAATGATTTCACGCTCTTCGCTCTCATCGACGGTCAGGTCAAGTTCGAGCGCTTCCGCGGCAACAAGCGTCGCGTCAGCGTTTACCCCGTCGAGGCGGCGCAGTAGCTTCGGCGGCCGCGCGTGCGGTTTGTTGACGAAGTGAGCATCCGGTGTGCCTCCGGTCAGGGGGGCGCAGGCTGTTCGTCGTTTCGGAAGGAGAAGTTCGTTCCCCGGGGTGGTCCCGACGGTGGCGACGGGGGTCGCGGTGGCGACGTCATCCTGCGCTCCACCGCTCGAAAGAACACCCTCGACGCTCTGCGCTTCAAGCGCCACCACCGGGCTGAGGACGGGGTGTCCGGCCAGTCGCGGAACATGCACGGCCGCAACGGACGGCACTGCATTATCGAAGTGCCTGTCGGGACGATGGTCGTCGATCTGGCCTCCGACCTCCAGGTGGCGGATCTGGATGCCGATGGCAGCGAAGCCATCGTGTGCCGAGGAGGCGATGGTGGCCGCGGCAACGCCCGCTTCAAGAGCGCCACCAACCGTGCCCCCACCGAGCGCGGAAGCGGCAGCCCCGGTGAGCACAAGGAGCTGAAGCTCGAGCTGAAGCTCATCGCCGACCTGGGGCTCCTGGGCTTTCCCAACGCCGGCAAGAGCACCCTGATCAGCACCATCTCGAAGGCTCGTCCGAAGGTCGCCGACTACCCCTTCACCACATTGGTCCCCAACCTGGGGGTCGTCTCGCTGGGCTATGAAGGCAGCTTTGTGGTCGCCGACATTCCGGGCCTGGTGCAGGGCGCCAGCGAGGGCGTGGGCCTGGGTCACCGCTTTCTGCGCCACATCGAACGCTGCGGTTTCTTCCTGCACCTGGTCTCCGTCTCGTCCTACGGCGAATCGGTCGAGAACCCTGTTGAGCGCTGGCGCATCATCAACGCGGAGCTCGCGAACTTCTCCGAGGAACTGGCACAGCGTCCTCAGCTCCTGGTCCTCACCAAGGCGGACCTCGTGTCGGAGGACGAACTCGCGGAGATCCGTGAACGCTTTCGGGCCGAGGGTCAGGATCCGATGGTCATCAGCGCCCCGATTCAGAGGGGCACCAAGGAGCTCGTAGAGGCCTGCTGGCAGCGGCTTCAGGCTAAGCTCGAGGAGCGATGATCCTCACTCTTCTGGCCTGCTCGGGACCCCTGGAGCCTCCCGAGGAGGAGCAGCTCGCCGGCATCTCGTACCAGGTGAACTGGGAGTCGATCAGCCGTTTGGGGCCACACCGCCTGGAGCTGACCGCTCGTCTCGATGGTGACCTCGATCAGCACACGGAGAGCTTCTCGGTGCTCTGGGGGAGCTGGGACGACTTTCAGGTCCTGCGCGCCCGGGACGGTCGGATCACCCAGGATCTTCGGGTCATCGGGGGCACCGCCTGGCGCAGCATGGATGGCGAGAGCTTCCGGCGCCACGACGACGCGGAGATCTACCGCGCTGACCTGTCCACAACCTGGAACGAGTGGGACAGGCTTCTGGAGCCCGTCCTGGGTGGCCTGCAGCTCGAGCCGGACCGGGAGACGGTGGTCGAGGGCCGCCCGGCGCAGCGCTACCTCGTCAGTCTGGCCCCCGACTACCTGCCCCCCCGGTCGAAAGGCGAACCTTCCGACCAGCGTGAGCGGCAACCTCACCCTCGATCGCGCCACCGGTGTGCGCCTGCTGGGTGATGTGTCTGCCGAATATCTCGAGAGAGGCGAAGCGGACGCTCCGGCCAGCATCACCGTGACCCTGCTTCGCTCGGGCATCGGGGAGATGCCGGAGATCCCGATCCCCGAGCAAGCAGCAAAGAAACGGAAGAGGAAGAAGAAAGCGAATTGACGCTCATGGTCCTCGGCGCGTACTCTCATGGTGATGACGCTACGTCCAGAACGCTCACTGCACGGGGCAGAGAACGCTTGAGGCGTGCTGAATGACCGGGTTGCCTTCCGCACAGTTGCGGTTAGCTCCGAGCCCCATCAGGAGGTCAGTCTGAGCACCAACCCGGCCATCGCTCTGTGCGCGCTCGCCCTCGAAAAGAAGGCCCAGGATCCCGTCATTCTCGATGTCGCGGAGCTGGTGTCCTATTGCGATCACTTCCTCTTGCTGAGTGGCAACAACGCCCGCCAGGTGCGGGCGATAGCTCAGTATCTGCGGGAACATGGGAAGACGGATCTGGGCCTGACGGTCCTCTCCGTCGAGGGCGTTGAGAGCGGACGCTGGGTGCTCATCGACTTTGGCGACGTGGTCGTGCACGTGTTCGACCTGGAGATGCGCGGCTTCTACGATCTGGATGGCCTCTGGGCCGACGCCCCGCGGGTGGACGCGCCGGAGACGCAGCTGGCGGTCTAGCGACGGCGTCGCGCGATCAAGGGCAGCACCAGGATCCAGCCCGCGAGCGGCAGGGTTCCACCACAGCCGCCCGTGTGCAGCGCGCCAGCGTTCTTGTGGATCACCACCACGCTGACGGCGTCGGGCAGGGACTCGTTCTCGGTGGAGCTCACGGTCAGCTCGAAGGTGTAGGTGCCGGGCTGATCCGGAGTGAAGCGAGGGTTTGCAGCGCCGGGATCGCTCAGCTCTACCGGTGGGCCGCTGGTGCGCATCCAGGCGTAGTACAGCTCGCCGGCGCCCGAGCCCTCTCCGTTCAGTTCGACCGTCTGGCCCACGTAGGCCATGAAGTCGTCGCCCGCCGAGGCCCCGACCTCCGGGGTGGGCTCCGGTGCCGGCGCCCGGGTCTCGTCCTTCACCAGGGTCCAGAAGTCGGGATCGCCTCCGTCGTAGCCCAGGGCCCAGAAGCCTGTGCCCAGGAGGCCCTGGTCAACCGTCCATGCGATGCGGAGCGCCACGGACTCGTGATCGTCCAGCCACAGCTGCTCCGTGGATGAGGGGAAGCTGTAAGGGGTCTCCGTCAGCAGGTCATACTGATCCAGGCCCCAGGACATTCCGACCGCCATCGTCACTGCGTCGCTGCTGCCGGTGGCCGTGCCCGGCACGCTGGTGTCCTCGGTGGGCCACAGGCGTCCGTAGAGCGGAAGTCCGAGAATGATCTTGTCGGGAGGGGTGCCATTGGCCACGTAGTCCTGGATGGTCCATTCCAGGCTGTAGTCCGACCAGGGAGCGCCTCCGAAGAGAGGCGCCACGGGTCCGGGATCTCCACCGGACCAGTGGTAGCCGTAGCCCATGATGAACAGCCCATCGCTGTACCTGGCCAGCTGGTCGTAGTCGTAGGCCCCCCTCCAGTCGATGGCCGGGGTGGCCACAGTGACCTCGTCCACCGCCTCGGAGAGCTCGGCGACGAAGTCCACGAGGTCCCCCTTCAGAGACTTCGGCATGCTCTCGCAGTCCACGCTGACGCCGTCGGCGTCGTAGGCCTCGACCAGAGCCTGCAGCTCACTCACCGCACGGGCGCGCTTCTGGGGGGAAGGGAGCACGGACTCCATGATCGGCTCGTTGAAGCAGGTGAGGGTGAGGTGCACCTTTACGCCGTGCTCGTGCGCTGTGGGCACGAGGGTGGGGGCCTCCTCTTCCCAGCGCCAGGTGTCGACGATGGAGCCGTCCTCAGCCAGGTCCGCGTTGAAGTACGCCACGTGCGTGATCGCGGACCAATCCGGCTCGGCGTCCACCCAGTAGGGGAGGTAGCCGTATACCCAGATCAGAGCCTCTCCGTACTCTTCCTCCTCGTCCAGCGGCGGCGCCACGGGAGCGATCACACCGGCCCCGAGTTCGAGAACGGCATGCTCAAGGTGCGGGGAGGCGAGTGAAGCGGATAGAAGGAGCATCGGTGCCATCTAATGGATGACGAGGTTGGTTGCGGTCATGGGTCCTGGCCTGGAGTCAGTGGGCATGGCCGGGAACCAGAAATAGGACTACCAGAGCATGCGTAGGACGACTGCTTGCGGGACTTGCTTCCAGCCAGTAGAGTCGGACCCCCGCGAAAGCTGAGGAAACATGGGCTTCTTCGACCGAATTGCGAACATCTGGAAGGGCTTCATCTCCCTGTGGATTAGCGAGGTAGAGCAAGGCAACCCGGAAGCTGTCTACGAGGCGGCGATCTATGAACGCGTGCGCAAGCACCGCGATCTCAAGAAGGCGGTCAGCGGCATCGTCTACCTCCGGAACAAGCTCAGTGCCGAGCTGGAGCAGGCCGAGAAGCAGCTGGTCGAGGTCGATGCCCAGATCCCCATCGCTGTCGAGGAGGGGGAGGACGACGTCGCTCTCGTCCTGCTGCAGAAGAAGGACGAGCTCACCACGAAGATCGCGACCGTCAGGGTCGATCTGGAGAAGGTCGCCACGCAGGCCGAGGAAGCCAAGAGCGGCCTGGTTGCCTTCCAGGGCGAGATCGAGAAGCTCAAGCGCGAGAAGCAGGAGATGCTCGCCAAGAAGGCAAACGCCGAGGCGCGCATCCAGATTCAGGAGACCCTGGACGGGCTCTCCACCGACGCCGACATCAAGGCGCTGGAGAACGTGCGCGAGCACATCGAGAAGATGCAGGCCGAGGCCGACGTCGGCTCCGAGATCAAGGGCGAGTCCCTGGACGCCAAGCTCGCCAAGATCAAGGGCAAGACCGCGGATGTTCAGGCCCGTGCCCAGCTGGCCGAGTTGAAGAAGCAGATGGCCGCCCGCAAGGCCGCCAAGGCCGGCGCGGAGAACGTCAAGAAGACGATGTGAGCGCCCCCTCGGAGAAGCCGGCGAACGCTCTGCCGGAGCGGGGTTCTGAAGCGGAGAACGCCTGGCTTGAGGAGCTTCTTCAGGCCGACGAGCAGCAGATCATCGACGCTGTGAAGGCCGCCGTTCACGCGGGCCGGCCAGCCCTTGCCGGGCGGGTAGTGGGTCTGCTGTCGGAGGAGCAGGACGACCCGATCGTGCTGCGAGCACAACGGGCCGCGCACCTGCTCTGCGTTCAGGGGCAGAAGGCCCAGTGGGAAGACCTGGAGGATGCCCTGGAGCTCCTGCAGCGTCGACGCATGGCCCGCTTCAAGGATCGGCAGCGCAAGGCCCTCAAGGCTTCGTCCTCGCTATTCGACCCAGCGTCGCCAAGGCGGCGCAAGCGACGTCGATGAGGGGTTACCTTGCGGCGCTCATGAGCCGCATCCCCCAGCCTGTGCGCCGCTTTGTGGGGCGCTGCTACGCGCCCCTGGAAAGGTGGTGGTTGGGCCTGGAGGATCTGGAGCGCAAGCACGCCTACGTCCTGGCGCTGCTCATCATCGGCAGCGTTGCGCACTTCCTCTGCTACACCGTCTACTACATCGAGGATGCGGGCATCTCCTTCGCCTACGCCCGCAACTTCGTGGACGGGGAGGGATGGGTACCTTTCCCCGGCGGCGAACGGGTCGAGGGCTTCAGCAACCCGCTGTGGACCTGGCTGGTTGCCCTCTGGTACGCGGTGGGCGTCCCCCCCTGGACCAGCAGCAAGATCATGGGCGCGGTCTTTGGCTCGGCCTGCCTGCCTCTGAGCTACCTGATCACACGCTGGTGTCGGCCTGGAGTCAGGGACCACGTCGCCCTCATTCCACCAGCGCTCCTCGCTGCCTCAGCCACCTCCGCCATCTGGAATGCCAGCGGGCTGGAGAACAGCCTCTTCGGCTTCCTGCTCGCGGGCGGGACCTACCAGATCATGCGAGAGCGCGTCGATGGCTTTCCGTGGTCCGCAGTCTGGCTGCTCGGACTGAGCATCACCCGTCCCGAGGGCATCGCCTATGCGGCCATCGGTGGCTTCTTCGTGCTCTTGCGCGCCATCCAGATGGGAAAGTGGATGCACGTGCTGCGGTGGGTGGTGGTCTTCTGGGCTCCCTTCCTCGTCTACCACGCGTGGCGCTACTGGTACTTCGCCTGGGAGTTCCCCAACACCTACTACGCAAAGCTGGATGGAGAGAACCGCTTCCAGCCCTGGCGCTGGCGCTCCCGAGGGTGGAAGTACATCAACAACTACATGCGGGCCTACGGTCTGGCCTTTTCGCTTCCGCTCTTCGCGGTGGCCATGGTCGGCCTGAAGGATGCGCGGCGATGGTTGGTGGTTCTCGGCACCGCCATTGGAGCCACCCTGCTGCTCTGGAACGGCCAGGACGGAATCCCGGCAGACTTCGATCCGGACTGGCTGGCCTATCTGCAGAAGCACTGGGACAAGACCCGCGTCATCTTCGTGATCACCTCCGTTGTGACCTACGCGGCCTTCACGACCCGCCGGGGAGCCAGCCGCCGTCTTGGTCTCGGCTTGATGGGGGGTGGCCTCATCGTCAGCGCCATCTTCGGGGGGTGGTCGGACGCGTTGTTCATGGGGACCTGCGTCATCGGTGGCGGCCTGATCTTCCTGGCAGCCTTTGCCAACACCGCACCGTCGGCCATCGCCCGCAACCTGGTCCTGGGCATGGCGGGGACGGGGATCTTCTTCGTGCTCTACAGCGGTGGCGACTGGATGAAGCAGTGGCGCTTCTTCAGCTACTTCCTGGTGCCGCTGTATGTGCTCATGGGCCTGGGCCTGGGGCGCCTCATCCTGGCCCTTCCAGGGCGCTGGTTTCGCGGCGGGTGGGCCTCGCTGCTGCTCACCCTGACCCTCGCTCCGAACCTGTGGAACAGCATCCATGCGGCGCCGGCTCCGGAGACCAGCGTCTCCAACGTCTACACCCGCGTGAAGTACATGCAGTGGGTGCAGCGTCGGCTGCACCTGGAGCGGGTCACGCTGTGGGACGTCGATATGGGCGCCCACATGTACTACAGCGGCTGGCGCATCAAGGACATCGCTGGCCTGATCGATGTGCCCGTGGCGCGGCGCCTCTACCAGAAGGCCTTCATCCAGGAGTATGTCTTCCAGGAGGACCCACCGGAGTTCGCCCACATGCACGGAGGGTGGGCCGGGAAGGTGAAGTGGTCTTCGCACCTGGAGTCCCGCTCCGACTACGTCGAGATTCCGGGCTATCCCAGCGGCAGGAAGGCCTTCCACGTGGGAAACCACGTGCGGAAGGCCCTCTTCGTGTTGGATGAGTACCTCGGACCGCCGGAGCGGAGGGTTCGGCTGGGTGGTGGGATCACCTTCGAAGGGGTGGCGCTGCCCTCACCCGAGGTGCCCCGGGGTGGCAAGTTGTACCTGGAGTACTGGATGAAGGCCGGCTTCCGGAAGGAGGACTTCCGGGTCTTTGCCATCCTCGAGGGCGAGGGAGGCCGGCACCTGGCTTCCCTGCCTCCCGGCTACGACTGGTACTGGCCCGAGGAGTGGAAGTCCAAGGAGCACATCCGGAACCGCTACGACTTCGACCTGCCCGCCGATCTGCCGGAGGGCGACTACCGGCTGGGCTTCCTGGTGCTGGACGGGAAGAGCGGGAAGGTGCTCGCCCCGATGGGGGAGGAGATCTCGGGATCGAAGGACATCGAGGGGGCATTCTTCTTCGATGACCTCACCGTCTCCATCGTCCCGCGGGAGGTGGCGACGGAGCACTTCGACAGCCAACGAGAAGCCTCCTGGGAGCACTTCGCACAGGGTCGCTGCGAGGACGGATGGGCGGCGTGGGAGAAGGCCCGGTACCACGTGTGGAAGAACCGCAACCTGGTGGAGGAGTGGCGTCCACAGGCCTGGGAGCAGATGGCCATGTGCTACGCGACCAGGGCCGAGAGTGCTCCGGATCGCGAGGCGCGCATCGGCTTCCTGGTGACGGCCATGAGCTGGGACCACCGTCCCGACATCGTGACGGAACAGGCCCGACCGCTGGCGAAGGAGCTGGACGCCGAGGGGGACCTCGCCCGGTCCGAGGGCGACATCGAGGTGGCCTACGAGCTCTACCGCACCGCCCTGAAGCTGGATCCGCGGCTGAGTTGGACGCGCCGCAAGGCCGAAGAAGTCCGAGACGAGAGGCTCGGGATCGAGGGCAAGGTGCGGGACTCCGCCCGCCAGACGCCCGAGAAGCCCCCGAAGCTGGAGAAGGAGGACGAAGCGGAGAAGAAGGACGAAGCGGAGAAGGAGGACAGAGCGGAGACGCCGGAGATGCCGAAGAAACCGGAGAAGCTCCGCCTTGTCGAGGAGGGGCGACTCCCGACGAAGCATGAACTCCAGAAGACGCCGGAGACACCGGAGACGCCGGAGATGCCGAAGAACCCGGAGACGCCGCTGGCGCCAGACTGATCCGCCAGCTCAGCGCATCAGGGACAAGACGAAGTCGGTCAGCCGGTCCAGGTTCTGCTCCCGATAGGCCAGGAACTCTTCGACCAGGGCTTCGTCGAGCATCAGCACCAGGATGGCCTCGTCGGTCTGGCCACTCTCTTGAGCCTCGGCCAGCAGCTGCCACAGCTCCATGCCGGGATGCTGCTGCTGCTGCTGCTCAGCCACGTACTGGACCGCTGCCCGAACCGCAGCGCGCTCCTGATCCAGGCGGGATGAGCCGGGGACGAAGGAGGCACCGAACACCAACTGGATGTCGGGGGTCCAGGGTGCGGCGGTGTCCAGGGCGAGCTGGATCGAGCCGGCTTCGAAGTGTGGCTTCTCGGAGGATCGGGCCAGGGCCACGCGGGGATCGAGCTGTGAGTCCAGGTAGGCCCATGCCCCTTCGTAGGTGGGATTGCAGGCGATGGCGCTCGCAACCCAGCGGAGGCCTTCGGCGGTGCGGCCCTGTTTCAGGAAGGCGTCGCCCTTGAAGCGCCGGGCCACCCAGTAGAAGGGCTCGATCGCCAGGGCGTGGTCGTAGGCCGCGATGGCCCCCTCGTAGTCCTCCTGGTGAAAGAAGGTGTCGCCGTAGTAGGTCCACAGCTGAGGGTGTTCGCAGGTGTTGGCAGCCTTCTGGTAGTACTCCTGAGCCCGGTTCATGTCGCCCTGGGCGTAGGCCTCCTCCGCCCGGTCCCACGCACCTCGCGCGGCCGGTGTACAGCGCACGTCGGGTTCGGGCAGGAGTTGAGGGGTGGTCATCATCTTCAAGAGCGCATCCCAGGACAGCACCAGGTCGTGGGCCGGATCGACGGATCGCACATACTCCAGCAGCATGCTGCCCGCATCGAGCAGCTCCGGGTCGCTGTAGAGCATGCCCGCCTGCATCAACACCGCCCCGCAGACCGCGGAGGCCTCGACGTGCTCGGAGTCGATGCCCAGGGCCTTGCTGCACTTTCGGAAGGCCCTGTCCAGATCCATCTCCAGGTAGGAATCCAGGGCCTTGCTGGCGAGGCGGTCGGGGCGGGCGGCGTGAGCGGGGAGGACGAGAGCCAGGTAGAGCGAGAGCATTCTGACTTCGTAACCCTGTCAGCGAAAGGGTTCCCTCGCAGCTGTCAGGGGCAGGTCAGCGAGAGCTCTCCGCCCTGGATCCGGCTGATGTAGCCGGTGGTGATCTTCGCGCCCTCGACCCGTCCACCGTGGAGGTAGAGCAGCCCGTCGGGCCCGAAGGCGGTGCTGTAGTAGTCCCGAGCGATCGCCAGGCTGCCGGCCACCACCCAGCTCTCACCATCCAGCCGCAGCACATCCAGCGCGTCCGCGTCGCTTCCCGGGAAGACCAGCACCTCGCTGCCCTCACCGTCGGTGGTGCTGAAGTAGCCCATGTAGTGGGGGAAGGAGGGGAGCATCTCCCAGTCGTCCAGGCTGTCCTTGGACACGCTCCAGCCGCGGCTCTCCCAAGGGGCTGTGGCTTCCGCTCGCCAGGCTCCGACCACCGCGATGCGACCGTCGGCGATGGTGGCTCCCACGTAGCCGTCGAGCCCATCGTCGGGGATCTCCGCCGACTGTGCCCAGGCCGAGCCATCCCACACGTAGACGTGTTGCCGGCTGATGCTGTAGAGCACCCCATCGGCCTCGCGGATGGTGTTGGCGTAGAGGGGGCTGGGCATCTCCTCCCACTCGGTGGGCGCTCCGTCTTCATCCAGCGGCAACAGCCAGGCCTTGTCGCCGTTGATGGCCACCAGCTGGTCATTCCAGCTGCCGAAGCGGGTCTCGCTACCGGGTACGGGCACCGCGGGACCCTCTCGGAAGTGACCCAGCAGCCCGCCGTCGAGCTGACGGGCGTAGAAGATGTTGCCGTCCCAGTCGCCGCCTCCCACGTACAGGTGCTCACCGACCACGCGGCTGTGGTGGGCCTCGATGGGCTCCGGCAGGTCCGTGACCTGGCCCCAGGCCGCCGTCTCCGAGAGCCCGGTTCCACCCACGGTCTCCAGCAGCGAGCCCCGCAATCGCCCTCGGCGGAAGGTCAGATCCGCCTGATCGCCACCGCCGCACCAGCTCAGCCACATCAAGCCCTCGCGGCTGGCCGCCAGCGCTGCCAGGGCCTCGTCCACTGTGTCGGGCAAGGCCTCGTCGTCCCGCGCTCGGAAGCTCCCGTGGGAGGCGAAGCCCTCCAGGTTTGTCCCGATCCCGATGCTGATGATGGGTCGACCCTCCGCCGCCTCACGCACATCGCTGAGGCCGATGGTGTCGGGCCCGTCTCCGCCGTTGCTGATGACCAGCACCGCGCCACGGACGCCTCCCGTGCTCGGGTCCATGTCTTCGTCCCAGTCGTCCAACACCTCGATCAGGGCCTGGTTGGTGTTGGTCGTCGCTCCCAGGATGTCCAGCTCGTCCAGCGATGTGCGGAGCGAGTCCTTGTCGAGGGTCAGGCTGCGGAAGACCTCGACCTCGCCGGCGTAGCCGACCAGGGCGATCTCTCCCTCCACCTGCTCGATGACGGTGCGGGCTGCCGCCTTCAGCGGTCCGATGGACGCGCCGTCGCTCAGATCGAGCAGGATGATGGTCTTCTGAAGGACGTCCCGGTCACCCCAACCACGGACCTCGGCGGCGATCTCGTCGCCATCGATCAGCAGGCTGAGTTCGTCCTCGGTCCAGTCGGTCACCGTGAGGCCCCGGCTGTCCTGAAGCTCCGCCACGAGGTGTCCCCGGTTGGGGGCGGTCGTGCCGACCCAGAGCGTGTCCAGGGAGAGCGGTGCCTTGTACTCGGCGCAGGCCAGGAGGAGGATCATCATCGGCGCTCCCGGTAGTCCTCACCCCGTACGGGCACGAACTGGCAGATCTCTCGCAGTCGTGAGTACACCCGGCTTCCGACCCGGTCCGCCAGGGTGGGCTGTGTGGCCTGAGGAAGGCTGGAGTTGGGAGCGACGCGCCCGGTGGCCTTGCCGGTTCCGTAGTTCGTGGTTCCCACCACCTGTTTCATGGCGTTGTAGCGCTTGGAGATGAGCGTATCGAGCACCCCCAGCTCCCACTCGGTGCAGCGCCCCCGGCCCAGCTCGTCGATGGCCAGGACGTCCACCTCGACGAGGGATCGCAGCAGGGACTCGGCGCTGAGGCCCTGGTCGAAGCCCTCCTTGAGGTCGCTGAGGAGGTGCGTGAACTCCACGAAGCGCACCCGCAAGCCGTGGCGGAAGACCAGCTCTCGGAGGGCGGCGACGAGCAGGTGGGTCTTGCCGCGGCCGACGCCACCGAAGAGCACCAGCCCGGAGGCATCAGGAGTCCACTTCTCGACCCACCCGTAGGCGGCGGCAAAGCCCACCATCGCGCCGGGGAGGTCTTTGTTGAAGGCGCGGAAAGAGCTGTTGTGATGGCGTCCCGGGAAGCGGGCCTGGTCGAAGAGCAGCATCCGGTCCGGAAGCTGTTGGCAGCGACAGCGACCCAGGCGCTGCGCGCCGTCCTCCTCCACGAGTCGGCGCCCGGTGCCCTCGCACAGAGAGCAGGTGGGGACGCAGGGGCAGGCCAGGGCACGGGCCCAGGCACCCTCGCGACCCGTGACGTAGCCCTCTCCTCCGCAGTCGGGGCAGGCTGGCGTTCCGAAGCTCATCCTTCGACCGTATCCCAGACGCGCGAAGCGCACAGGGCTGGGACCTGCTGTCTCATCAGATCCCGGGCCGTCTCCGCGCACAAGGACTTGAAGCGTTCCTCGCTGACAAGCTCCTTCAGGTCCTCCAACTCGTCGGCGGCCTTCTCCAACCAGAGGGCCCGATCGGCCTGCTCCCAGCGGCTCTCGTGCCACTGGGTGATCCGGGCAACCGCGGCCTCGCAGGAGGGGGCGTCCGCCAGCTCTGTCGACAGCTCTCTCACCTGGGGATCCGCATGGGTGGAGAGATCCCGGATCAGGCTCGAGAGCCCGCTGACGCGAGGCACGAGATCGCTCTCCACCTTTACGAAGGCCTTGGCGTGCTGCAGGGAGAGGGGAGTGCGCAGCCTCCGCTCTCGCCGCTTGGCGGCCGCCTTGTCCAGGCCCTCCAGGATGAGCCAGAGGGGCAGATCCTGGTCGAGCCAGCGCTTCAGCAGGCGGGCATCGGCACTGGAGAGAAAGGGCGCGCCCCCGCGCAGTCCGACCAGATAGGCCCGAACCGCCTCCGCGAGTTCCTGGTGACGTGGGCCTGACATGCCTGCTGCCAGCAGCGGTTATCATCCCCGCCCGCTGGAGGTCGTCCATGCTCCTTCTCGCTCTGCTGCTCAACGTACCCATCGCCTTTGCAGACGACGATGACGACGAAGAGATCGACTTTTCCGAAGAGGAGATCGATCCCGACGACTTCGAGGACTTCGAAGACGACGACGACGACGACGACGTCGAGCGCTTCGACGAGGGCGACGACGATCTCGACGACTTTGGCGAGGAGGACCTCGACGACTCCGAGTGGATCGACGACATCGAGTTGGAGGGGGAGTCCGAGGATCTGGACTTCGACGACGAGCTCGAGGATCTCGACGACGACGAGATCGGCGGCGAAGGGGTCGACAACGTCGCGATCTACCGCGAGTACATCGAGCAGATGGACGACCTTCCGTTGGAGGAGGAAGTCATCGCCTGGGAGCGCTACCTGGAGAAGTACCCGAACACGCTCTTTCGGGATCGCATCGAGATTCGGATGGACGAGGTCACCGCCGAACTCTATGGCGAGCGGATCGACGACGGCGGGTCTGGCTATGTGGACGCAAAGGATCGCGAGATCGAGTTTGCCCACCCCGTCCAGTTGGAGAACATCGATCCTCGAACCCGTCTGCGCGTCGCCGTGGAGATGGGCTTCCCCAGCTGGGTCGGTGGGCAGTTGGACTTCGAGTACCAGGTGCTGCGCCCCCTCTCCCTGCATGCGGGTGTGAAGAAGCGCTACACGGGTGGCAACGTCGAGGTCGGAGCCCGCTACGCCCTGGTGAAGAGCGCCCGGATGAACCTCCTGGTGACCGGCATGCTCGACGCTCGGCTGAACCTGTCGCCCGGCTATGTGGGCTTGCGGCCGCAGGTCGCCGCAGGAAAGCGCTTCGACCTGGGCAGTGGCCTGGACGTGATGGTCATCGCCGGAGCGGACATCGGGACCCAGAACCTCAGCCAGATGGGGCTCGACGGTAACGTTCGCTACGTCGGTGGGTTCCACGCCTTCTACCGGGCCAGCGATGTCGTGGGCGTCTTCGCCGAGGGCTCCGTGAACCTCAAGAGCAGTGGCGCGGATGGACTCGGGAACTTCCAGTTCCACGTGGTGACCTTCGGGTTGAAGTTCATGCCGTCCGCCGCCCCAGTTCACATTGGGCTGAACGCCAACGTGCCCGCCATGTACAACTACTGGGGCTACCACTTCGGTGCGGTCCAGGCGGATGCGAACCTGTACCTGGACGAGTACCTGAACTGACGGTTAGCCGGGGCCATGGTCTCCGTTCTCCGCCGGACACTGAGCACGGGTGGTCGTGTTGATCGCGAGGCGGCGAAGTGGCTCTTCGAGCAGGCGACCGATGCGCAGCTGCAGGAGCTCGCCGGCATCGTGCGGGCTCGCTTTCATCCGGAGGGTGAAGCCACCTGGCTCAAGATGGCCATCATCAACACCACCAACGTGTGCGTGGCTCGGTGTGACTACTGCAGCTTCTACCGTTGGCCCGGGAGTGAGGGGACCTACACGCTCAGCATCGAGCAGATCTGTGGGCGCATCGAGCCGTTGAAGGCCCTTGGGGGGACTCTGGTCGGCTTCAACGGTGGCTTCCACCCGGATCTCGGCGTGGACTTCTACTGCGAGCTCTTTTCGACCATCCGCCGCCGATACCCCGATCTGGCCTTCTACGAGATGACGGTGGCGGAGTTCATGTTCGTGGCCAAGCGTGGAGGGCTGACCTACGCGGAAGCGGCCCAGCGCTTCCGTGACAGCGGCACCCGCTGGATCACCGGCGGGGGAGCCGAGGTCCTGGACGACGCCTTCCGGCTGCGCCACAGTCCGGGCAAGTACAAGGTCGAGGACTACTACGACGCGCAGCGAGCCGTCCTCGAAGCGGGCATCGGCAGCACCGGGACGATGGTGATCGGCTTCGACGAGAGCCTGGATGAGCGGCTGAACCATCTCTTCCGGCTGCGGGCCTTCCAGGACGAGGTCAAGCCCTCCACCGGAGGACTTCCGAGCTTCCTGTGTTGGACCTACAAGCCCTGGAACAACGAGCTCGGTGGCTCGGAGATCCGCACCGAGGAGTACCTCCGCTGGTTGGCGGTGAGTCGCATCGTGCTGGACAACATCGAGCACCTTCGAACCAGCGTGCTCACCCAGAACGAACGCGCGCTGGAAGGCCTCCGCTACGGGGCCGACGACTTTGACCTGCCCACCGAAGACGAGGTCACCCAGCAGGCAGGAGCAACGATCTCCCACGACTTCGAGCGCCTTCTCGCCGGCGGGCGGGCCCTGGGCTTCGTTCTCCGGCACCGCGAGCCCCTGGCTGTCCCCACGGCTTCGTCAGTCTGATCCTGGGCTCACAGCAGATCCTACATTAATGTAGGATTGTTCATGGCACGGCTCCTCGCCCTGGAAGAAATCGCGACCCTGACCGCGAACGCCGGGGAGCTGGAAGCCGTTCTAGGCCCCGTCCTTCGGGTCTTGAGCGAGTCTGCAGGACTGCGGCGTGTTGCCCTGGGGCTGATCGATCGGCGCGAGGGTGAGGTCTTCCTGCTGGCCGCACATGGGCTCACACCCCGGGAGCTGCGCGCGCTGCGCTACCCGATCGGCGAGGGAATCACCGGTACGGTGGCGGAGTCCGGCCGTCCCATCGCGGTGCGCTCGATCCGTCATGAGCCTCGATTCATCGACGACACGGGGGTTGGGGATGCCTCCTTTTTGTGTGTTCCTGTGGGCAGCGTCGGGGTGCTGAGCGCCTTTCGCCAGCTTCCGGCCGAGGTGGACCCACGCGAGGACCTGCGCCTGCTCACGGTGGCCGCTGCCTTGCTGGCTCCGCTGGTTCGCGCGGAGGTGGAAGCGCGACCGGAACCGGAGCGAGCCCGTGCCCCGGGGCTCATCGGGCGCTCCAAGCCGATGCGCACGCTGCTCGAGCAGGTGGCTCAGGTCGCTGCCACCAGCACGACGGTGCTGCTGCGGGGGGACAGTGGGACCGGGAAGGAGCGGGTGGCCCGACTGCTGCACGAGCACAGCGAGCGCTCACGCAAGCCCTTCGTGGGCGTCAACTGTGCCGCGCTGCCCGAGCACCTGGTCGAGAGTGAGCTCTTCGGTCACGAGCGAGGTGCCTTCACGGGCGCCCACCAGCAGAGGCGTGGGCGCTTCGAGATGGCCGAGGGTGGAACGCTTCTGTTGGACGAGGTGGGGGAGTTGACGCTTGCGGCGCAGGTGAAGCTGCTCCGCGTGTTGCAGGAACGCTGCTTCGAGCGGGTGGGAGGAAGCCGCCCGATCCTTGTGGACGTTCGGGTGGTTGCAGCGACCAGTCGCGACCTGGAGGCCATGATCGAGGCTGCTTCGTTTCGGCAGGATCTGTACTACCGACTCAACGTCTTCCCCATCCTCGTGCCGCCTCTGCGCGAACGGGGTGCGGATGTGCTGCTCCTGGCGGATCACTTCGTCGAGCTCTTCAACAGGACCCATGGCAAGAGCATCCGGCGGGTGGCCACCAGCGCCATCGACATGCTGACGGCCTACCACTGGCCCGGAAATGTCCGGGAGCTGGAGAACTGCATCGAGCGAGCGGTGCTGATGGCTCCGGACGACGTCATCCTGGGTCACCACCTGCCTCCGACCCTGCAGACTCCGGAAGCGCGCGCGGCTCCCCAGGGTCTGCGGGCGCAGGTGTCGGGCTTCGAGCGCGAGCTCGTGCTCGACGCCCTGAAGAGCTCTCGCGGGAACATGGCCAGAGCCGCCCGCGAGCTGGGGATCACCGAGCGAATCATGGGCCTGAGGGTGCAGACCTACGGGATCGACCCACGACGCTTCAGGGGAATTCCTACAGAAATGTAGGAACACCGGCCAAATCCTACATATTTGTAGGATCCTCCACGACACTTCAGGCACATAGCGCTGGCACGGGGCTTGCTTTGGGGGAGATCAGCTGATGTGGAGGTCGTTGTGAGTGCTGACCCGCTGTTCTGGGTGAACAACACCTGGATGCTGATCGCTACCTTCCTGGTGTTCATCATGCACCTGGGCTTCGCTGCGCTGGAGTCGGGCCTGTCGCAGGCAAAGAACACGGTCAACGTGCTCTTCAAGAACCTGTGCATCCTCTCGCTGGGGTTGTTGACCTACGCCCTGGTCGGCTTCTCGCTGATGTACCCCGGTCCCGAGTTCGCGGGTGCTTTCTTCGGTTTTGCCGGCTTCGGCGTCGATCCGGGCCTCGATGGCCTCACCGCCGCCTACGCTGACGGCGCCTACACCTACTGGACCGACTTCATCTTCCAGGGCATGTTCGCCGCCACCGCGGCCACCATCGTCTCCGGTGCGGTGGCCGAGCGTGTGAGGCTGTCCGCCTTCCTGATCTTCGCCGCTTTCTACGTGGCCGTTGTCTATCCGGTGGTCGGAATGTGGCACTGGGGAGGGGGTTGGCTGGCGGAGGCAGGCTTCCACGACTTCGCCGGGAGCACCATCGTGCACGCTGTCGGCGGGTGGGCGGCTCTGGCCGGTGCGTGGATGCTCGGACCCCGTCTGGGGCGCTTCCGTGGTGGACGGGCAGAGCCCAGGCCCCACAGTCTCCCCCTGGCCGCTATTGGCGCCCTGCTCCTCTGGTTCGGCTGGTACGGCTTCAATGGAGGCAGCGTGTTGAGCGCCGATCCTGCCGCTGTCTCGCTGGTGGTCGTCACCACCTCGCTGTCCGCCGCCTCGGGGGTGATGTGTGCAGCGGGTGCGAGCTGGCTCACCAGCGGCAAGCCGGACCTGGGAATGGCTCTGAACGGCGCGCTGGGTGGGCTGGTGGGTGTGACCGCTGGTGCCGACCTGTTCAGCCCCTCGGCGGCGGTGATCGTGGGAGCCAGCTCGGGGCTCCTGGTGCTCGGAGCGACCCGGTTGCTGGAGCGTGTCCGCATCGATGACCCGGTGGGGGCGGTGCCGGTGCACCTGGCCTGTGGGATCTGGGGGACCCTCTGTGTGGGCTTCTTTGGTGGTGGAAGCCTGTCAGCACAGGTCATCGGGGTGTTGGCCACCGGCGCCTTCTGCCTGCCCATCTCCCTGTTCGTGTTCAAGACCCTGGATCTGCTCTTGGGACTGCGCGTCTCCGAGGCACAGGAGATCACGGGTCTGGATCTCGAAGAGCACGGCGTCGTGGCCTACGGACCCATGGGGGAAGAGGCGTTTCCGCTCGCGGCCAAGTAGTCTTGTGGTGTGCTCATCGGGCTTGCCGCTGCTGCCACCGTTCACCTGGACCAGAAGACCTTTCCGGTCCACGAGAAGGTCTCTGTCCAGCTGGTCGTGACCGCTGGTGAAGAGGGCCTGAACGTCGGGGACAGGCTTCGGATCGAGGAGCCCGTCTTCCACGGTATGCGCTGGGCCAAGTGGGGCTACCTGCAGACCGACCCGACGCGCTGCACGGCTCGGAGCGAGGACACCGACAAGCCCAGCGCAGGCCTGGTCAGGGCGGAGGCGCAGGGTCTGGAGCTGGCGCTGCGCCACAGCGTGGACGGACCGGGGCTCCACCAGGAAGGGGTGATCGAGGTGGAGGTGCTCTCGGGCTCCCTGCAAGAGGGTGGCGAGCTGGTCGTCCAGCTGGGGGTCAGCGAGAACGACTGCGGCTGGCAGACCAGCGACCGAGCCCTGGAGCGCATCCCGCTGCTCACCACGCTCAACGACGAGTTCATCGGTGCGCCGGAGCTGAGCTTCGCGCCCCGACTCGAGCTCGCCGAGATCCTGCAGGTCCTTCCCTCCCAAGGGCTGGTCGGTGAGCAACTGGAGCTCCGAAGCATCGAACTCGATGCGTGGGGCAATGCCTTGAGCGTGAGCCTGGAGTCGGTCTCCTTTGACCAGCCGGGGGTCTACAGGGTGGGGGAGTCCAACCCGCTTCGCATCACGGAGGAGCCGCCCGAGCTGCAGGTCTACTGGGGAGACCTTCACACCCACCACGGCCACAGCTGGTTTGACGAGCTCGGGGCGTGGGTGGACGCCAACCACAGCTACTCGCGGGACGTGCTGGCCTACGACTTCGGGTGCGAGAGCGTGAAGGCCTACCCTACGGAGCTTCGCTACGAGGAGCTCTGGGAGCGGGTGCAGCGCAGCTGTCGGGAGTACAGCGGTCCGGACTACGTTGCGCTGCTCGGCTTCGAGTGGATGGGTGGGCGCCAACAGGGCCACCACAACGTCTACTACGACGGCTGCTCAGCGCCCCTCGGCCCGCAATCCCTGGAGACCTTGGAGACGGGCCTGTGGCCCTATATCCAGCAGGTGATGGACGAGACCGGGTTGAGGGCTGTGACCGTGCCTCACGCTCCCTCGCACACCGGCTACAACTGGGAGTCTCGGGACGATGCGCTGCGCCCGCTGGTCGAGGTGTACAGCGAGTGGGGAAGCTCGATGGACCCCTCGCTGCCCGGAAGCGTGCCGGAGGCCCTGAGCCGTGGTCATCGCCTCGGCTTCATCGCCAGCTCCGACAACCATGACGGCTGGTTGGGCAACCGCTTCGCCGCGAAGAACAGCGCCGGTGGGCTGGCAGCCATCCTCGCGCCCGAGCTCAGCGCGCCTGCGCTGCTCACCGCCATGGCCGAGCGCAGCACCTACGCGACGACCGGGGCTCGGATCCTCCTCGACCTCAGCTCCACCCCCCAGGGCACGGACACCCTCTTCGAGTGGCAGGTAGCGGGTACCGACCTCATCCGGGAGGTGCACCTCATGGTCTCCGGGGTGGGTGCTGCGGAGCCCGCAGCCGCGCTGCACACCTGGTACCCGGGGACCCTGGATGCCGAGGGCAGCTACCTTCTTCCCTGGGGGCCGCGCGAGCTGGCTGTCTGGTTGGAGGTCGGGCAGGCGGATCGGCACCAGGCCTGGTCTTCTCCTCGCTGGGTCGAGCGCCGGGAGGTGGAGCCGCGCGGCTGCTTTGCAGTACCGCTGTTGGGCGGATTTCTGCTTCCTCTGATAGTGCTGTTTCGATGGCGAAGCTGAACCTGCAGTTCGATCGTTACCTCGCCCTGCGTGAGCTCGGCCGAGGCGGTGCTGCGGTGGTGTACGAAGCGGTGCATCAGGGCCTGGGTACGCGGCACGCCCTGAAGCTCCTCTCCGTTCAGTCCGAGGTGGTGCGCAAGCGGATGATGCGCGAGGCCCGGCTGCAGGCGAGCCTGAGTCATCCCAACCTGGTGGCGGTCACCGATGTGTTCGAAGTGGACGAGCGTCCGGTCGTCATCATGGACCTGGTCGATGGACCGACCCTGGAGGAGTGGCTCATCAGGGAGGGCCTGCCCTCGCCGGAGGAAGCGGAGCGCATCTTTCGCGGAATCGTGGCCGGGGTGGCTGCTGCCCACGCCCAGGGTGTCGTGCACCGCGATCTGAAGCCAGCGAACGTCATGCTCGAGCAGATCGGTGGTCGCGTCGAGCCCCGCGTGACCGACTTTGGGCTGGCGAAGGCTCTCGTTCGGAAGAAGAGCGAGACGAAGATGGGCGTGGCGATGGGAACCCCTGGCTACATGGCTCCCGAGCTCATCGAGCGGGCGGCCACGGCGGACGAGCGGGCGGACATCTTCAGCCTGGGCTGCGTTCTCTACGCCATGTTGGCGGGTGCCATCCCCTTTGCTGGCGAGAACGTGCTGGACTCGCTGAACCGCACGGCCGAAGGTCGCTACACCTCCCTCGATGAGCTCGTGCCGAACTCGCCGGAGCATCTTCGTCGTGTCGTGACGATCTGTCTGGTCGTCGATCGAGAGCAACGGCCCACAAGCTGTGAAGAGCTGTTGGCCATCCTGGGGGCGGGCAGAGCCCTCGAGCCGGAGCAGCCCCAGAAGCTCCCTCAGCGCCGCTCTGTGCCGATCGTTGACCTGGAGCCGGAAGCCTCATCAGGCCCCACTCTCTGGCCCGACCCGGAACCCGAGCCGGAACCCGCACCGGAACCCGCACCGGAACCCGCACCGAAACCCGAGCCGGTGACCCCGCCTTCGTCCAGGACCGGGCCTGCGCCTGCAGAGCCCAGCCCTCGGATCACGCGCAGGTCTCCCAAGGTCAAGGCTGCGCCCCCTGTGGTCGAACAGGCTGGCTCCCCGTCGGCTGCGCGACGCGTGTTCGGTGCGATCCTGCTCCTCGCAGGGCTGGGGCTGCTCCTGTGGATGAGCTCGCTCCTCCTGGAGCCTGATCCCGGTCCTCCGACAACGACGCTGCCGGGTGAGCGCTAGCCCACCACGAGCCTCAGCGCCGTCGTCCGAGCAGCAGCAGGCCCATCAGCAGTCCGGCCACACCCGCCGGAGCCGCTCCAGTGGAGCAGCGTTTTCCACCACCGCCCATCGGTAGACCGGGCCAGTCATCCAGCGGGTCGAGCGGGTCGGTGCCGTTGACCAGCTCCTCGCCGTCCTCGACGCCGCCGTCGTCCGTGTCCGGGTCGGCGGGGTCGGTTCCGTGGGTGTTGACCTCGTCCCCATCGTCGAGCCCGTCGTCGTCGGTGTCGGTGTCGAGCGGGTCGGAGCCGTGGGTATGCACCTCTTCGCCGTCGCTCAGGCCGTCTTCGTCGGTGTCCGGATCGTGGGGGTTCGTGTCCCTGTCGATCTCGTCGCCGTCGTTGAGTCCGTCGTCGTCGGTGTCTTCGTCCAGGGGATCCGTTCCGTAGTCCTGCACCTCTTCGCCGTCGTCGAGTCCATCGCCGTCGGTGTCCGCGTCGTCCGGGTCGGTGTTGTAGACGTTCTCCTCGTCCCAGTCGGTGAGGCCGTCGCCGTCCCGATCACTCAGGTCATCGCTGGGATCCAGCGGGTCGGTACCGTCGTTGTTGACCTCGTCGCCGTCGCTGCGGCCACCGTCATCGGTGTCCGGGTCGTTGGGATCGGTGCCCCACTCCTCGACTTCGGTACCGTCGTCCAGGCCGTCGTCGTCGGTGTCGGCGTCCAGCGGGTCGGATTCGTAGATCTCGACCTCGGCCCCGTCAGTGAGCCCGTCATCGTCGGTGTCGCGGTCCAGTGGGTCGGTGCCCAGAGCCACTTCCTCGGCGTCGGTGAGGCCGTCACCGTCGCTGTCGGGTGAGTTCGGGTCCGTACCCAGGATGACCTCGTCCAGGTCGGAGAGCCCGTCGCCATCCGTGTCGACCATGGTCGGGTCGCTGCCGTACTCGTAGGCCTCGTCGCCGTCGGAGACGCCGTCACCGTCGGTGTCCGGGTTGTTGGCATCCGTTCCCAGGGCCGCTTCCTGCGAGTTGCTCAGCCCGTCGCCGTCGCTGTCGACCAGGTAGCCGTCGTCGGTGGGATCGGTGGGATCTCCGCTGGTGGAGATCACCTCGTCGCCGTCGGAGACCCCGCCTCCGTCGCTGTCTTCGTCGTTGGGATCGGTGCCGTAGACGTTGACTTCGTCGCCGTCGGAGAGTCCGTCGCCGTCGGAGTCCGGGTTGTTCGGGTCGGTGTCGCCGGCTTCCTCGCCGTCGTTGAGGCCATCGCCGTCGGTGTCGCTGTCCAGCGGATCGCTCAGCCAGACGGCGACTTCCTCACCGTCGGAGAGTCCGTCGTCGTCGGTGTCGTCGTCGTTGGGGTCGGTGCCGAAGACAAGGACCTCCTCGCCGTCGCTGAGTCCGTCTCCATCGCTGTCCTGGCTGTAGGGGTCGGTGCCCTGCGCGGCTTCCTCAGCGTTGGTGAGGCCGTCTCCGTCGGTGTCCTCGCGGGCGTCCTCGCCCTCGGGAATCCTCGGGTCCGCGTCCTGGCCGTCCTCGATCCCGTCCTCATCGGAGTCCGTGTCGTTGGGGTCGGTGCCGTAGCTTTCCACCTCGTCGCCGTCGGAGAGCCCGTCTCCGTCGCTGTCTTCAACCAGCGGGTCGGTGTCGAAGAGCAGCAGCTCTTCACCATCGGGCAAGCCGTCGCCGTCGGTGTCGGGGTTGTTGGGGTCGGTGCCGTAGATGTTGATCTCGTCGGCGTCACTCAGCCCGTCGTCGTCGCTGTCCCAGTCGTCGGGGTCGGTGCCGTGGACCAGCGCCTCGTCGCCGTCATCGAGGCCGTCTCCGTCGGTGTCGGCGTCATCGAAGTCCGTCCCGTAGTCGAGGATCTCCTCGGCATCGGTGAGTCCATCTCCGTCCTGGTCGGCGTCGCTGAGCGGATCGGTGTCCAGAGCGTCCTCGATCCCGTCGTTGAGTCCGTCGTCGTCGGTGTCCTCGTCGTAGGGATCGGTGCCGTCGCCGTCCTCGTCCCCGTCTTCGATGCCGTCGCCGTCGCTGTCGGTGTCGAGGTAGTTGGGGATGCCGTCGCCGTCGGTGTCGTCGTTGGTGGGATCGCCGTCGCCGTCAACGTCCTCGTCGTCGAGGGTCAGCAGGCCGTCTCCGTCATCGTCGGTGTCCAGGTAGTCGTGGATGCCGTCCCGATCGGTGTCGCCCTCGCTGAGTTCGTCCTTGGTTGGGACGCCGTCGCCGTCGTCGTCGGTGTCCAGGTAGTCGCTGATGCCGTCTCCGTCGGAGTCGTCGTTGGTGGGATCTTCGTCCCCGTCGATGTCCTCGTCCTTGGTGAGGATGCCGTCTCCGTCGTCATCGGTGTCCAGGTAGTTGGGGATGCCGTCGCCGTCGGTGTCGTCGTTTGAGAGATCGTCGTCGCCGTTGATGTCTTCGTTGACGTCGGGGATGCCGTCGCCATCGGTGTCCTGGAGCTTCACGCCGATCGCGTTGACGTAGGCCATGTTCAGGTAGTCGTACTGGTGTCCAGAGGGCGCATCGGCCACGAAGGTCACGCTGGTGTCCCCGTTGCTGACGTAGCTGTCCAGGTCGTAGACCTCTCCACTCGTCCCGTCGCTGTCACCCCCGACGGTGATCAAGCCGCCGTTGCCGTAGGTGCCGTCGTCGTAGCCGCCGGCGCTGTTGGTCAGCGTGCTGCCGTTGACTCGGACCCGAGCGACCTGGCCCCCGGTCCCCGTGCTGTAGGAGATGCCCAGGCCCCCCTCGATGGCGAAGCCGGTGGCGGTCTTGTCGATCTCGCTGGTGGTCAGCGAGACGGTGGTGCCGACATAGATGCTGTCGCTGCCCAGGGAGAGGCTGATGGTGGTGAAGTCTGCGCTGGCGTCGCTCCAGATGATGATGAAGCCGCTGCCATCGATGTCGTAGGCGCTCTGGTTCTCCGTGACCGTCCAGGTGAAGCTGCCGGCTCCGTAGCCGTTGAGGGTGCTGCTGAAGGAAGACGTGACGTTGGCGTAGCGCACGTAGGTGACGTTGGTGCTGTCCAGCTCCACCGTACCCAGCGAGGGGGTCACCCCGTTGATGGTCAGGGCGCTGGCACCCGGGTCTCCGCGGAAGGTGGTTCCGGCGGCGTAGGCGTACGCGGCGTACACGGTGGCGCCGGCGCTGGGCTTGTTCAGAGTGATGGTGTAGCTGGAGCTGGAGTTGTGCCCGCCGCCATCGACAGACATGGCGTAGCGGCCGGTGATCTCCTCCACGGAGTTCATCCCGGCGAGCGCAGCAGACACGAGCAGCAACATGAGGTGCCTCCGTCAAGGAAGTATCAAGACCGTATAGACAATAAGCTAGAGCTCGCTAATCTCTGGCAATGACAGCTCGATTAACGATTTCCCGCTTGGTCGTTCTCTTCAGCCTGTGGGGCGTAGGCAGCGGCTGTTTTCGGCGCGTGCCTTCGGAGCCGCTCCCCGGGCCGAACCAGGCAGAGGATTACGCTCTGACCTTCTACAACAATGGGTTCAGCTTCTGTGATGCTCAGGTCCTGGCCTGGTACATCGGCGCCAGTCACGGGGTGGAGGAGCCCACGCCCTACGAAGCCAAGCTGCGTTTCGGCGGGAAGCTCGCGAACGGCATGGATCCGTCGCAGCTGGACAAGCTCTACCTGAGCCCGGCGCGTGACGCCGCGAAGCTGAATGGCGTGGTGGTCTGTGACTACTACGCAAGCGAGTTCAACTACGGGAACGCCGAAGTGCTGGCCCAGTACTGGGGAGTCAGCGTGGACGAGGCGAAGATCCTCATCGGTGAGGTTCTCACCTGGGGCGGGGCGGACGAGGTCTATGAATTCCTGAAAGTCGCCGACAACCAGCACTACGTCCGCGAGAGTGACCAGACCTTCACCGCGCTCGACGTGTTCTGGTCCAGCCCGCTGACCTCTTGTGACGCCGAGCTGGTCGCGAGTTTCTGGGGCATGGACTTCTATGACACCAAGGTGGCCTTGGGCCAGAAGGTGATGATGGGCATGCAGCGCTCGGACATCGAGGCGAGCGTGCTCGCTTCCGCTCGAGAGAACGCCCGCTCTACGGGGCAGAGTTGCGAGTTCTGGGGTTCGGACCTGAGCCTGGACGAGGTCGAGCAGCTGAGCTGCTTCTTCGGGCTTGGGCTGGGGGAGACCAAGACCAAGATCGCCGGATACGCCTTCGAGGGGCGCGTCAGTGAGCTTCGGGCGCTGCTTCCCGAGGCGGCGACCTGTACACGGTAGGGATCGAGATCGAACTGCTCGCTCCGGTGGGAGCGAGCCGCCGAAGCCTGGCCGAGGCCCTGGGGCCTGCGCGGCCGGTCTGGCATGCCGAGTCGGAGCCCAGCCGGGTACCCGGCATGGGGGTCTTCCACAACCTGGGGCTGGGCTTCGAGGTTCCGGGGCTCGCGCGCTGTGTCGACGACCTGACCCTCCAGCGCGATCTGGACAAGAAGGCCGCACCCAAGTCCGGCTGGTACCGGGTGGTCAGCGACGACCGACGGCTCCTGCACCTGGCGAAACGACACTGTTCGCCAGCCGAGCCCATCGATGGTGTGCTGGATCCGCTGGCCAGGATCTTCGGGACGAAGGTGCAGCAGGCGGGGGGGCTCTACCGGCTTCCGGACCCCGATGGGCGTGCCGTGGCCATGGCGGCGCCCCTACCCGGTGAGCGGGAGCGTGCCTGCGAGCTCATCACCGAGCCCCTGGGACCGGAGCGCGAGTCCCGCTTGCGCGGGCTGGTGCAGACGGCGGATGAGCTGGGCTTTCGTCCGGCTTACGAGGGGGCCACGCACATCCATCTGGACGGCGCACACCTGCGGGATCCGAAGCGGCTTCAGGCCTTCGCCCGTCGCTGGTTGGAGGTCCAGGGGGACTTTCCGCGCAGCCCTCAGCATCGTCGGGTCGGTCCCTGGTCCGAGGAGCTCTGCCTGGTGCTGCTCGATCCCGGCTTTGCGCGGCTGGACTGGCTCACGGCTTCAGCGCGACTGAAGGGCGTGAGCACCAAGTACTGCGACCTCAACCTGCGTGGTCTGGCCGATGGAGGTCCCACCGTCGAGCTGCGGGTGCTGCCCGCGAGCATGGATGTCGCCTTCATCCTGGAGTGGGTGGAGCGCTTCGTGGCGCTCAGTCGTTGACGGTGGCCTCGACGATGGCTTCATCGACGTCGTAGGAGCGCAGGAAGGCGGCTCGGGCCTGGTTCATGTCCCGTACCCATCGCTCGTAGACCGCGAGACGCCCCGTCTCTTCGTAGTGACGGCGGGGACTCAGGATGGCGACGGGCACCTTGTCGAGCAGCGCCGCGTTGTCCGGATGGTCGACGTCGACGACGAGGTAGCCAAAGTCCGGGTCCCGCGTCCAGACGATGCGATCGGCGAGGAGCGCCTCGAGCATTGCGCTGCTGTGGCGGATCTTGACCTTGTAGCCTTCGCCCTGCTTCACGGAGCTGCTGTCGCCCCCCACGTAGCCGGTGTTCATCATCCACAGCCCGACCTCGGGCATGGTGGCGGCGAGCTCGCTGAAGCGCTTGGCCTGCAGGCCGTGGGCAAGAGGGAAGAAGGGCTGGGTGAAGGGGCTTCGGGTCTTGCCCCGGTCCTTTCCTGCGGCGCTGGTCTTGGTGGTCTCGCCCAGCATGAAGAAGCCGGCTGCCTGCCGGGGGTCGTCGAACTTGACGATGCCGGGGGTGCAGGCATCCTGACCTTCGTCCCGGTTGAGGATGCCCATGTACTCCACAGCTCCGACCCGGCTCAGATCGGCCGCCCCGTCGATGGAGGACATGGGAATGATGCTGCGGCCGTTCTCGGTCCACTTCACGAAGTCCCAGCCGTCGGCGGGGGTGCCGGTCTCGTCCAGGATGTCGGCGACCTGGACGCTGCCGCAGATGTAGGCGTCGACCTTGGCGCTGTCGCTTCCGGTCTGCAGCAGGACCTCGCGCATCCGGGCCACCTCGGAGGAGTCGAGAAGGCTCTTGGAGAAGTCGTACCAGCCGCGTTCATCGGTGTAGACGTTCTCTACCCACGCCTCGGGGGAGAGGGTCCCGCGGTAGATGATCGGCTCGGTCTCCTCGGTCAGGCCGAAGGTCTTGGCGAAGCAGCCGTTCTCGGTCACCGAGAGCTCACCACCGGGCCAGAGGCAGACCATGTCGTCCTGGATCGGTCGGGTCAGCTCGCCTTGCTTGCTGAAGGTGGTGGTGGTCTTGCCGGTGCCGCTCAGACCCATGATGGTCATGGACACGCGTCGTCCATCGCCCAGGTGGACCTCCTTCGCGCCCGCGTGCAGGGTCAAGCCGCCCTGCTGGTACACGAGGTGGTTGAGCATGCGGAGCGCCGCCTTCTTGGACTCACCGAAGTAGTCGGGGCCCATGATGTAGGTGACGTAGTTGACCAGATCGACGAGGATGCGCTGGCCTCCGGGGACGTCGGGGCAGAAGTCCGGGGTGTAGACCACGCGAAACCTGGGCCGGAAGGGGAGCGCAGAGCAGCCGTTCTCCACCTCTTCTCGGGGGAAGGCCAGGACCTGCTGCATGCCGGCGATGTTGGCGCCCTCCAGCGTGTAGAGCCACTGCACGGGTACCGCCCTGGGGCCGATACCCACCCAGCCCTGGACCTCGATCAGCTGCCCGCGCTCCTCGATGTAGGCGTGCTGCGCGTCGATGAGGGGCTGCGCCTGCTCGCGCGGCAGCACCCCGTGACTGTAGAGGGACGCATCGCTCTCGGCGGCGATGATGTAGGTGTACCGGGCCATCCGGGCCTTGTTGCGCGCCACCTTGTCCAGGTTGCCCGCGGCGGTCTCGAGGATGGCAGGAACCTGGTCCTTGGCGAGCTCCCGAAGGGCTGCCTGGGAGGGGTTGGTGAGGTAGTCGGCCCGGAAGGGATGGAGTTCCGTGATCACACTGAGCCTCATGGGGCTGGGAGGGGTCTGGTCTCTAGCCCGTACATCGTGCAGCGGAAAATGACGGTTGCATGAACGACACGTGGACGGTTCATCGTAGAAGTGCCCCGATGCGCACGAGCGAGCCGGGGGTGAGGCCGCGAGCGTTGTCGCCCGCTCGCCACGGTTCTCTCGCGTCCAGGTCCGGGTTGGCGGTGCGATCCGCTCCGGGTCCGCTGATGGTGAAGGAGTCCTCGTTTCGGAGCTGGGCGATCCGTCCTCCGATGCCGTGACCCAGGAGAGAGACGCTCTCGTGGTCGGCCATGGGGTGCTGCTCCAGGAAGGGGATCCAGTCGTCGATGTCCGCGGCGTGACGCTCCAGCGAGAGCTCCTCGTCCTCCCAGAGGCGACTGTTTCCGACCCCGCGGCGGTCGTAGCTCAACACGAAGAAGCCCGCGGCCGCCAGGGCGTCGGCGGCCTCGGGGTGATCGTCCAGGGTGCCGCCATCCCTGGCCAGCCAGATGACGACGGGGTGTGGGCCTTCCCCCTGCGGCCAGCGTGCTCGACCCCAGAGCACGCCGTGAGGTGCCATCGCCCGCATCTCGCCGCCGTCGACGCTCAGCGCGAGCCACGGGAGTGGCTCGAGGCGTTGGCCCTCGAGCCCCGACCACAGGTAGCCCTCGCTCTCGCTCACCCAGAGGAGCGCGTCGAGGCTCTCTCCTTCCGCCCAGACACCCCCCTGGCGCACGACGGCATAGCCCTCCTCCAGCTCCAGGATGCGTCGATCGTCGAACTCGGCGATCAGACGGCCCTCCGGGGGCGGCTGCGAGCACGCCAGTCCGATGGCTACTGCGAGGAGAACGGAGACCCCGCAACGCTGCTGTCGCTGTCGCCGAAGACGATCTCCAGGATGTACTCGCCGGGCGGCACCGGTTGAGGGGCGATGACCTCCTCGGTCACCGTCTCGTCCGGATTCAGCGCCCAGGTCTGGCCATCGGGCTGGCACTCCCCGGTGACCTGGAAGAGCGTGGTCCCCGCACCCCGCTCCCGCACCACAACGCTCTCCACGAGACAGGACGTGTCCGTCTGGAAGAACTCCTCCTCCGAGCAGGTGTTCGTCGCGCTGCCGGTGAAGGTGTAGTACTCGCCGGCCGCGCAGGCGGTGCAGGGGCCTGAGCTGTCCTCGATGCTCCAGCCCCACTCCACGCCGCAGCCCGTGTCGGTCGGTTGACCCCGTCGATCGCTGGGGGCGATCTGGTCAAAGCCACAAGCCAGAAGGAGGAGGATCACGATAGGTGCCGCCATTCAATCTAACTCGGGGAGAGCTCATGAACGAGGTGGTGCTCATCGATGCGGTGCGAACACCCATCGGTCGCTTTCAGGGTGGGCTCGCTTCGGTGAGAGCGGATGATCTGGCTGCACAGGTCATCCGGAGCCTGGTGGAACGATGCGCAATCGACCCGGCCCTCGTCGATGACGTGTTCATGGGCTGCGCGAACCAGGCGGGCGAGGACAACCGCAACGTCGCCCGCATGTCCAGCCTCCTGGGGGGACTCCCCCAGTCGGTTCCAGGCGTCACCGTGAATCGCCTCTGCGCTTCGGGACTGGAGGCGGTCAACCAGGCCGCTCGAGCAGCGCAGGTGGGGGACGGCAGCGTCTACATCGCCGGCGGTGTGGAGAGCATGAGCCGGGCCCCCTACGTCTTTCCCCGAGGACCTGTGGCGCCCAAGGCTGGCAACCTCACGGGCTACGACACCAGTCTCGGCTGGCGCTTTCCGAACCCCAGGATGGAGGCCTTGTTCCCTCTCGAGGCCATGGGCTGCACGGCTGAAAACCTCGCCGACGATCACGGCCTCTCCCGCGAGGAGCAGGATCGTTTTGCCTTCGACAGCCACCAGAAGGCTCTCCAAGCCCTGGACGAAGGCTGGTTCGGGGCGGAGACCACCCCGGTCGCCGTCCCACGGCGCAAGCAGGACGATCTGATCGTCGACCAGGACGAAGGGCCTCGCCGGAGCACCTCGCTGGAGGCGCTCGGTCGCTTGCGTCCGGCCTTCCGCAAGGGCGGTACCGTGACCGCAGGCAACTCCAGCACGCTCAATGACGGCGCAGCCGCCGTGCTGGTGACCACCCGTCAGCGCGCGCAGGCCTTGGGATTGCGTGCGCGATTCCGCATCGTGGCCAAGGCTGCCGCCGGGGTCGAGCCGATCCGCATGGGCCGGGGACCGGTCCCGGCCACCCAGAAGGCCCTGGCCCTGGCCGGTTGGTCCCTGTCGGACCTGGACGCCGTTGAGCTGAACGAGGCCTTCGCAGCCCAGTCGCTGGCGGTGCTCCGGGAGCTGGGGCTGGATGAGAGCCGGGTCAACCTGCACGGGGGCGCGATCGCCCTTGGGCATCCCTTGGGCTGCAGCGGAGCGCGCATTCTGACGACCCTCATGGGCGTGCTCGACCGCACCGGCGGAAACCGCGGGCTCTGCACGCTCTGCGTGGGCGTTGGGCAGGGCGTCGCCACCCTCATCGAGCGAGTCTGAGCGCATGAAGAACATCACCGTCATCGGAGCCGGGACCATGGGTCACGGCATCGCACACGTCAGCGCGCTGGCGGGCTACGAGGTGCAGCTCTGCGACATCGACCCAGCGGTCGTGGCTCGTGCGCTCGAGAGCGTCCAGAAGAACATGCAGAAGGGAGTGGATCGCGGGAAGCTCAGCCCGGAGGCCATGGAGGCCGCGCTGCCGCGGATCACCGGCACCACCGAGCTATCCGTGGCGTGCACGGATGCAGATCTGGTCATCGAGGCGGTGCCGGAGAAGCTGGAGCTCAAGCGCTCCATCTTTCGGCAGGTCCAGCAGCACACCGACGCCATCCTGGGGACCAACACGAGCAGTCTGTCCATCGCCCGCATCGCCGAAGCGGTGGATCACCCGGAGCGGGTCATCGGCCTGCACTTCTTCAACCCCGTGCACATCATGAAGTTGCTCGAGATCATCGTGCATGAGGGGACCGCCGAGCAGACCCTGGCGCTCTGCCGTGACTACGGGGAGCAGCTCGGCAAGAGCTGCATCACCGTCAAGGACTTCCCTGGCTTCGCGACCAGCCGACTGGGGGTATGTCTGGGCATGGAGGCCATGCGGATGGTGGAGCAGGGTGTGGCCAGTCCGGAGGACATCGATACCGCCATGGTGCTGGGCTACCGGCATCCGATCGGGCCGCTGAAGCTCACCGATCTCGTGGGTCTGGACGTTCGCATGCACATCGGCGAGTATCTGGCCAAGGAGTTGGACAACCCTGCCTTCGAGCCGCCGGCGCTCATGCGCCGCATGGTGGCGGAGGGGCGTCTGGGTAAGAAGTCCGGCCAAGGTTTCTACGACTGGGAGTGAGCGCATTGAGTGACGACCCCATCTGGCCTGCTGACTACGAGTTCTACATGGCCAGCATCCAGGACCAGCCGGCTCAGATCATGGTGGACCTGGGTGTGAAGCCCCTGGCGCCGGTGGCCTCGCTGCCGGTGCGGTTGATGGTGCGCGTCATCATGAAGCACGCTCGCGAGGACGGCCTTCGCGGTGACGTCGAGGAGGCTCCGCTGGCGCACCTGGAGCACCAGCTCAAGGCCGAGGTCCAGAAGCAGGGTCTTCGGCTCGTCGGCCGCGTGGTCTACCAGGGTTGGATGGACCTCATCTTCTACGCCCCGCCCAAGGGGGATCCCGAGGCGCTGCACGAGGCCATCATGGCCATCAAGGAGGACTACGAGGTCCGTGTCGCCATGGAGCACGACGCGGAGTGGTCCATGTACCTGGAGTTCCTGTACCCGACGGACACCCGCGCCATTCAGGCGATGAAGAACCGACGGATCTTCCAGCGGCTGGTGGTCGCGGGCGACGACCCCAAGGCCCCGCGGCTGGTCAATCACGTGGCGGCCTTCTCAGATGTCATCACGGCGGTCAATGCGCAGCAACGCATCCGCGACGTCGGCTTCAAGGGCCTGGTGGTCGAGCAGGCAGGTGAGGAGCGCTGGGAGTTGTCCTTCTCCCGCCGCGAGACCCTCGATGGCGGCCGCATGGACAGCGTGTGTGCCCAGCTCATTGCCCTGGTGGAGGACGCCGGCGGAACCTACGAAGGATGGGGCACGATGGCCATGCCTCGAGAGGAGGATGGCGAGGAGTAGAGCCCTACTCCTCCTCTTCCTCTTCCTCGACCCCTTCCTGCTCCAGCATCTGGAACTCGACGCGCCGGTTGTTGGCCCGTCCCTTCGTCGTCTTGTTGGTGTCGATGGGCGCGGTCTCACCGTAGCCCTTGGCAACCAGTCGCTCCGGATCGACGCCGCGGCCGATCAGGTAGTCGCGGACGGCCTCGGCTCGCTTCTGGCTGAGGTCCAGGTTGAAGTCGTCACTCGCGACGTTGTCGGTGTGCCCACCGACCTCGACCAGCAGGATGTCCGGGTTGTCCAGGACGACCTTCGCCACACCATCGAGGATCTCGTAGGACACCTTCTTGATCGTGGCCTTGTTGTACTCGAAGTACACGCGGTCCAGGATCTTGATGGCCTCCGTGGTGAGGACGATGTTGCTGGGGCAGCCGTTGCTGCGACGAGGATCGGCTTCCGCGTCCATGGGATCGTCGGGACACTCGTCGCGGAAGTCGGGCACCAGGTCTCCATCCCGGTCCGGACAGCCTTGAGCGCCAATCGGGCCGGGCTCGTCGGGGCAGAGGTCGTCCTTGTCCGCCAGAGCATCGCCATCGGCGTTCGGGCAGCCGTTGAAGGCGGCCTCCCCGGGATCGTTGGGGCAGTCATCGGCGTTGTCGGGGATGTCGTCCTTGTCGTTGTCGTGGTCCGGACAGCCGTCCTTGTCCTGGAAGCCGTCGCGGTCCTCCGGATCGTTGGGGCAACCGTCGTCGACGTCCACGATGCCGTCAGCGTCATTGTCGGTGTCGGGACAGCCGTCCTCGTCCTGGAAACCGTCCAGGTCCTCGGGCTCCAGGGGGCAGCGGTCATCGCCATCGACGATGCCGTCGCGGTCCTTGTCCAGCCCGGTGCCGATGAAGCGATAGCTCAGGCCCAGCGCGACCCGGTAGTCCGGGGCTCCGACGCCAGCGATGATGCCTGTGCCCATGCCCAGGTCCATCGAGAAGCCGCTGTCGTGGCGCCAGCCGGTGTAGACATGGCCCTCTACGGGGTTCTTGTTCCACGCGACGCCACCGGTGAGGGTGATGAGGCTCGTCACTTCGGCGCCGACATGGAAGGCCTCGTTGACGTGGTAGGTGATGCCACCACCGGCGTCGAAGGCTGAACCGAACTCCAGATCCTCGAGGGTGGTCTTGCGACCAACGTCGACACCAGCGTTGACCCGCCAGCTGAGCTGGTTGCTTCGCCCACCCACCGCTGCGATCAGGCCACCGCGCACGCTGCCGGTCGCGACGTAGGCCGCGGGGTCCCCCGAGGGGAACCAGATTGTCGGCTTCAGTGCGAAGGCGAAGCTGTCGCTGCCGTCCTCGCCCAGGCTGGCGACCGGGATGACTGCGCCGAGAGAGACGTCACCCATGGTGAAGGAGCTCACTCCGTTGACCACGACCGCGGGGTAGGCGGGTACGGCCAGGTCGATGCGGGCGACCTCACCCAGGTTGTAGCCGGCCTGCACGCGCGTGGAGAACTGCTGGGAGACCACCGTCTCCTCTCGTCCGCTGGGGAAGACCAGGACCAGTGGGTCCTTCGCGTAGACCAGCCCCAAGCCGGCGTACCAGGCATTGTGCAGACCGATGGACGGGTGCACCAGTTGGAGGGAGCCCTGATCGGCAAGGGCGCTTCCGGCGAAGTCGAAAGTGTCCGCGTCTTGGGCCAACGCAGCAGTGATCAACAGCAGCATGAGCGGAGTCTAAACTGTTCCCAGCGTGCTCGTCAGGGCTGCGAACACCATGGTCAGCTGCTCCTTGCTCATACAGAGGGGGGGCATGAGCACCAGAGTGTCGCCCAGTGGCCGAAGCAGGAGCCCCCGGTCCCGAGCGGCCATGCAGACCTGGTGCCCCGTTCTGGGTCCGAGCACGGGCTCGAGATCGATGGCTGCCATGAGGCCCTGGCGGCGCACCGACAGGGCGTGCGGCATGGGCGAAGCGAGCAGCTCTGCGAGGTGGGAGGAGAGCGAGCGAGCGTGCTCCAGAGTGTTCTCGGACTCGAAGAGCTCCAGGCAAGCCAGGCCTGCGGCGCAGGCGAGGGGATTGCCGGTGAAGGTGTGGCCGTGAAAGAAGGTCCGGCCGTAGCCTTCGCGAAAGCCATCGTAGAGAGCCTCGGTAGCCAGCGTGGCGGCCAGCGGAAGATAGCCGTTGGAGAGTCCCTTTCCGAGGCACACCAGGTCGGGTCGGGTGCGCGTGTTCTCGGTCGCCAGAAAGCGCTCGAGACGCCCCAGGCCCACCGCCACTTCGTCAGCGATGACCAGCGCTCCCACCTCGTGGGCGGCGGCCATCACCGGCTCCAGGTAGGCCGCGGTGTGCATGCGCATTCCTGCGGCCCCCTGGACGAAGGGCTCGACGGCCAGCACGGCCAGGGTGTCGCCGGCTTCGCGAATCATGGCGACGGCCTGCGCGGCCAGCGCCTCCTCGTCCTCGCGATCGGCGGGACATGGCAGGTGCAGCGCGTCGAAGAGCAGGGGGCGGTAGACGGCATGAAAGAGATCGATGCCCCCCACGCTGACCGCGCCCAGGGTGTCTCCGTGGTAGGCGTGCCGAAGTCCGGCGACCTGCGTCCGTTGGGTCTCGCCGCGTTGCTGTTGCCACTGGAAGGCCAGCTTGATGGCGATCTCGACCGCAGCGCTACCGCAGTCGCTGTAGAAGACGCGGTCGTAGCCCGTGCGCTCGCACAGGGCCGCGGCCAGCGCCACCGCGGGTTGGTTGGTGATGCCCAGCAGGGTGCTGTGCGCGACCCGGTCCAGCTGAGCGCGCACCGCAGCGTCCACATGGGGGTGTCGATGGCCGTGCACGCCCACCCACAGGGATGCGACCCCGTCCAGGTATTCGCGCCCGTCGATGTCGCGGAGCACGGCGCCCTGGGCCGACTCGACGATCAGCGGTGGGCTCGCTTCCCACTCGTCGGCCTGGGTGAAGGGGTGCCAGACGTGCTTCATGTCAGCGGCTTCCAGTTCCTCCCGCGTCATGGCTGGCCCTCTCTCCGCACCGGTGTGTGAAGAAGAGGGGTGCCGAGAGTGATCATCGAAACTCCGTGAGTGAAAACGGTGAGGGAGCAGAGCCTATCGGGCTCGGCCCCGAGGGCTGCAAGTCTCCCGGAGAGGGCGGCACGAAACCGGGCTGAGGTGGCGAGGAATGGCCGCTCCCGGTATCAGGGGGGTCCAAGAGATTGGATGGAATTGTGATGGACATCGAACAGCGGCTGACGCACCTGCAGCAGCTCGAGACCGAGAGCATCCACATCATCCGCGAAGCGGCGGCTGAGTTTGACAAGCCGGTCATGCTCTACTCGATCGGCAAGGACAGCGGTCTGATGGCCCACCTGGCGCTGAAGGCTTTCGCGCCGGGCAAGCCTCCCTTTCCCTTCCTGCACGTCGATACGACCTGGAAGTTCCAGGAGATGATCCGCTTTCGTGGGGAGTTTGCGCGTCGGACGGGCGTGGAGATGCTCGTTCACACCAACCAGGAAGGGGTTCAGCAGAACGTGAACCCCTTCGACCACGGCTCGAACCACTACACCACGGTCATGAAGACCGACGGCCTCAAGCAGGCCCTGAACAAGTACGGCTTCGACTGTGCCTTCGGTGGAGCGCGGCGAGACGAGGAACGCAGTCGGGCGAAGGAACGCATCTTCAGCTTCCGAGACCAGTACCACCAGTGGGACCCGAAGAACCAGCGGCCGGAGCTGTGGAGCGCCTACAACACCCGGATTCGGAAGGGTGAGAGCGTGCGCGTCTTCCCGCTGTCGAACTGGACCGAGCTCGACGTGTGGCTCTATGTCTGGCGGGAGAAGATTCCGGTCGTGCCGCTCTACCTGGCCAAGCCCCGTCCGGTGGTCGTCCGGGACGGCACATACATCATGGTGGACGACGATCGAATGCGGCTTCTCCCTGGCGAGGTGCCGCAGATGAAGATGGTGCGCTTCCGAACCCTGGGCTGCTATCCGCTGTCCGGGGCTGTAGAGAGTGAGGCGGCGGACATTCCCGGAGTCATCCAGGAGATGCTGACGACCACCTTCAGCGAGCGCCAGGGACGCCTCATCGATTTCGATGAGGATGGATCGATGGAACGCAAGAAGCGAGAGGGGTACTTCTGATGGCGCGGTTGAGTGATGCGGAGCTCATCCGCAGCGACATCAAGGCCTACCTGACGCGCTACGAGCACAAGGAGCTGTTGCGCTTTGTTGCTGTCGGCAGTGTGGATGACGGCAAGAGCACGCTCATCGGGCGGCTGCTCCACGACACGGGGATGGTCTACGACGATCAACTGTCGGCGGCGAAGGCGGCCAGCAAGATGGAAGACGGCAGCCTGGACTTCAGTCTGCTCACCGATGGTCTCCGCGCCGAGCGAGAGCAGGGCATCACGATCGACGTGGCCTACCGCTACTTCGCGACGGACAAGCGCAAGTTCATCATCGCGGACACCCCAGGCCACATCCAGTACACGCGAAACATGGTCACCGGGGCATCGACGGCGAACGTAGGCCTCATCCTCATCGACGCGCGCCTGGGGGTGCTGCAGCAGTCGCGGCGTCACGCGTACATCGCTTCCTTGCTGGGCATTCCGCACCTGGCGGTCTGCGTGAACAAGATGGACCTCGTTGACTACGACCAGCAGATCTACGAGCGCATCCGCAAGGACTTCCTCACCTTCTCGGAGTCGGTAGCCTTCAAGGACATCACCTTCTTCCCGGTCAGCGCACTCAAGGGCGTCAACCTGGTCGAGCCGAGCGAAGAGACTCCCTGGTACGAGGGTCCGACCGTTCTGGAGTACCTGGAGACCGTTCCCATCGCGGACGACTACAACTCCACCGACTTTCGCCTGCCCGTGCAGCTCGTGCTGCGGCCGAACCTGAACTACCGGGGCTTCAGCGGCCAGATCGTCAGCGGTGGCATTCGGGAGGGTCAAGAGGTCCTGGTGCTCCCGAGCGGCAAGCGAAGTCGCGTTCGCTCCGTCGATGAGTTTGGTGAGCCGGTGGGAGAAGCGTCCGTGCCCCGCTCGGTCACCCTTCGGCTGGAAGACGAGATCGACGTCAGCCGTGGGGACATGCTCGTGCTGGAGGACAACCTCCCCAAGGTCTCCCGCAGCATCGAGGCCCACCTGGTCTGGATGGGCGAGACCTCGCTGGATCGGCAGAAGAGCTACCTGCTCAAGCACACCACGCAGACCGTGCGTGCCCAGGTGGCGAGCATCCACTGGCGCAAGGACATGGACTCCCTCGAGGAAGTCCCGGCGGAGACCTTTGATCTCAACGACATCGGGCGGGTCACCGTCACCTGCACCCGGGCTCTGTACACGGATCCCTACACGCGAAACCGTGCCACAGGCGCCTTCATCCTGATCGACTCGCTGACCAACAACACGGTAGCGGCGGGCATGATCGCGGATCTGGGCCAGCACCAGGATCTGGAGGCTCTGCTCCGGGAGACCCGAGCCGGATCGGCCATCAAGCCCAAGACCCAGGTCAGCTCTCGGGAGCGCTTCGATCGCATGGGCCAGCGTGGGGCCACCATCTGGCTGACGGGCTTGCCCGGCAGCGGCCGGTGGGCTCTGGCCTACGCTCTGGAGCGTCGCCTCTTCGACGAGGGCCGCACCGCCACCGTGGTGGACCCGACCGGCCAGAATCTCACCGGGATCATCAGTGCCTGCAAGGCGGCGACGGACGCAGGCTTCCTCGTCATCTGTGCATTCCCGACCTTCAGCCGGGTGGACCGCGGGAAGCTGCGTGATCGTGTGGGTGATGAGCGCATGTTCGAGGTCTACGTGAACACCGATCCCGCGCTGTGCCGCGAGCGCCGCCCGGACTCCAGCTTCGAGGGTTTCGAGCCGCCCCAGAACCCCGACGTGGTCGTTTCACTGGACAGCATGCGACTGAGGGACTCGGTGCAGTTCATCGTCGAGCAGCTCGAGACGCGAGGCCAGTTCACGCGGCCCTCTTGAAAATCAAGGCCCTACAGTGAACAGCCGAACCGGCTCCACGCGGCCGCGGATCTCGTAGGCACCGAGCTCGGTCAGGTCCATGTCGCTGAGCAGCTCGGCGGTTGACTCGCTGATCAGCACGGGCTGCCCCAGCGTCTTGGTCATGGTTTCCAGGCGGCTGGCCAGGTTCACGGCATCCCCGACGACGGTGTACTCGGTGCGCTCCTTGGTGCCGATGTTGCCCACGACCAGCGTGCCCGTGTGGATGCCGATGCCCATCTCGATGGGGGGCTCTCCCAGGGCCTCGCGTTCGGCGTTGAGCTTGCGCAGCGCGCTGCGCATCGCGATGGCGCAGCAGGCCGCCGCCTGGGCGTCCTCTTCGATGGTCTTGCCGACCGGCACGCCGAAGAGGGCCATGATGGCGTCGCCGATGAACTTGTCCAGCACCCCTCCGTTCTCGATCACGCAGTGGACCATGTGCTCGAAGTAGGTGTTGAGGAAGGCCACGACCTCGGTTGGCTCCATCTTCTCGGAAATGGACGTGAAGCCACGGATGTCGGTGAAGAGGACGGTCGCTGTGCGCTGCTCGCCGCCGAGCTCGATCCGTCCGGAGAGGATCTCGTCCGCCACCTGCGTGGCGACGTAGCGCCCGAAGACCTGGCGGATCTTTTCACGCTCCCGGAGGCCCTCCACCATGTTGTTGAAGTGCCCCGTCAGTGCTCCCATGGTGTCCAGGTTCTGGATTGGAGCGTGGGTGTCCAGCTTTCCTTCGGCGACCCGCTCCATCGCCATCTGGAGCGCGTGAGCGGGTACGAAGGTGGCCCTGGCAGCAGCCCACCCGACCAGCAGCCCCACGAGCAGGAAATGTGCGCTCAGGTAGCCCACCACATCCAGTTGCGGGTTCGGGCCTCCCATCAGCAGGCTGAAGCCGGCGGGGAGCAGGACCCCCAGGATGAGGACGAGGGTGGCGATGTGATGCCAGCTGGGCTTGATGCTGAAGCCCGTCGTGTTCTCCAGCACGACCGGTCCGACCCGAAAGGCGGTAAAGGCGGTGAAGGCGTAGAAGCCGATGGTGGCCTGCACCAGGCTGGCCGCACAGGCCACGAACAGGGTCTGTCTCGTGGCCTGCGGGCTCCAGCCCGCCGCAAAGACCACCGGCGGCAGCAACAGGATGACCATCTGGATCGCGATGGCCCAGAAGACCCTGCGGTTCATGCGCATCGCGCCGCTCACGACCTTCGGATGGCGCGATGTCCGAAGGAGGCGTAGCGGCCGTGTCAGCCACCAGCAGAACACGACGTCGAAGAGCAGCTTGCCACCCAGGTAGATGGCGAACCAGGTGAAGAGGAAGGTTGGGAAGTCCCCTTGGGTGAGCGCATCGACGTAGCCTAGGGCTGCTCCGAAGCCCAGGATGCTGACCAGTATGTAGAGGCCAACGACGCTCAGAGAACCAGGGAGGGGACGGGTCACCGCGGTTGTGGTACCACAGTCAGCCGGAGCAACGATGCTCGCGATCCTGTTGGGATGTGCCTTGCAGCAGGCGAAGGCCGAGGACGACGGCCAGGCTCTCAAGGCCTCGGAGTCCAAGGTCTACGCGCTGATCTACAAGACCGGTGCGGCCTCCTCGATGGCCCACGACCATGTGGTGAAGGCCACGGAGGTGACGGGAGCCCTGAGCTTCGATCCTGCAGTGCCCGAGTCCCTCTCCATCCAGGTGAGTGTTCCGGTCCACGGGCTGAGCCCGGACGAGGACGCCATGCGGGATCTTGTGGGGCTGCCGGACAAGCTGAGCTCGGAACACCGAAAGGAGGTCAAGCTCCACATCAGGTCCGACGACCAGCTCGGGTCCGCTGGTCACTCGGTCATCAGCTTCAGCAGCCGCTCGGTGGTCATGGACGACAAGATCTTTCAGGTCACCGGAGACTTCTCGCTCCGGGGGGTCTCGAAGAGCATCACGGTTCCCATGAAGGTGGCGGTCACGGACAGCGGGGGGGGCCCGGGTGAAGGGCCGCTTCTCCATCAAGCAGTCCGACTTCGGCTACCAGCCCTACTCCTCCCTGATGGGGGCCCTGGCGGTGAAGGACGAGGTCCAGATCGTGGTGGACCTGAGCTTCTGAGGTGATTCGACCAGCAGAGCTCGGCGACGTGCCGGCCATGGCGGCGATCGGTGGCGTCGCGGAAGAACTCGCGTCCTATCTCTCCCAGGAGCGCACGCAGGCCTTTGTCGTCCTGGAGGCTGCGGTGATCGTGGGGTGGGCGATCACGCGCTTCCTCGAGGCGGCGGTGGAAGGCGCCGATCACGCGCCACCGGGCTGGTACCTGATGGGTGTGATCGTCCGCCCCGACATGCGGCGGCGCGGCCTCGGTGAGCAGCTGACACAAGCACGCTTGCGGTGGCTCGAGACGCGCACGGACCGTGTCTACTACTTCACGACGGCGGACAACCACGCGTCTCGCGCGCTGCACGAGGCCTTCGGGTTTCGGCGCGTTCGCGAGGGTCTCACCCCGCGTAGCCTGGCCTTCGACGGAGGGCCCAGCACGCTCTTCGAGCGGCTTCTGCGCTAGTTGTCCGGGATGCGGTAGAGCGTACCGGTCCAGGTCTCGAGGCCATTGGTCCCGCTGTACACCAGCGCGCCGTTCTCACGGTACACGGTCAGGTCGAACTCCTCGCACATGTAGCCTCGGACCATCTGTTCGCGGAAGTTCAGGCCCAGGAAGTCTTCGGAGGACCGGATCAGGTTCCCGCCGCAGGAGTTGTTCCCGTTCCAGACGTAGTCGACGTCGCCCACCTTCTTGCCGCGGGCTCCGCCGGCGTTGATGCGGATGAAGAGAGAGGCGTTGGCGCCGTCGCTTGAGGAGATGGTCCCCTTCCACAAGCCCTGCACTCCGATCAGGCTGTACAGGCTGCTGGTGGCCATGCTGCAGGTGTTCGCCTGGTCGTGTTTGCAGGGGTCCTCCCAGTCGAGGAGCCCATCGAAGTCGGCGTCGCCGAGCCCGCTGTCTCTGTTGGTCGCCTCGCCGTAGCGTCCCGGAGGGCGGTACTCGTTGCTTTCGGGGGTTGCGAACACGGTGAGCACGGCGATGACGAAGACGGCCATCACCGGGCCGATCCCCAACACGCCAAGGCAGCCGAAGAGCGCAAGCACCCAGCAGCCCGCGCGACTGGGCTTCGATTTCGGCGTCTTTGCCTCCGGAGCGGGTTCCGGTGGGGTGCTGGCCTGTGCGGATTCGTCCGTGTCTTCCTCTTCCTGCGCGCTCTCGTCGTCCTCACCCCGCAGCGCGGTGAGGAGGGCCTGCACCGAGGCCCAGCGGTCCTCGGGGTCGGGCTCCAGGCAGCGCTCGATGATGGGGATGTAGGCCTTGGGGACCCTGTCCAGGGACAGCTCGCCGTCGGCCTTGTGGCGCAACACCTCGTACTCGCTGAGTTCCGTGGGCCATGGCAGCCCGCCCAGCAGCATCTCGGCCAGCACCATGCCCAGGGCGTAGATGTCGGCGCGAGCGTCCACGCTCTTGGCCCGGGTGTACTGCTCCGGCGCCATGTACCAGGGGGTTCCGATGCCTGCGCCGGTGCGGGTCAACGAGGCCTGTTGTGCGCTCTTGGCGATACCGAAGTCGAGGACTTTTGCACACTTGGGGGCCAGGATGATGTTCGCGGGCTTGACGTCCCGATGCACCACCCCTTGTTCGTGGGCGTAGGAGAGGGCCTGGGCGACGCTGTGGAAGATCTCCAGAGCCTGGGCTTCGGGTATGGGGCCTCTCGCCAGCCGCATGTCGAGGGGATCGCCTTCGACCCACTCCATGACCAGGGCCAGTCGGTCCTGGTCGACGATGAGGTCCAGGACCTTCACGATTCCGGGATGGTCCAGCTCCAAGCCGATGCCGGCCTCACGCTCGAAGCGCGTCTGGAAGCCGGTGTCCGCGGCCAGGTGGGCGTGCATGACCTTGACGGCTACGTCTCCGCCCTGCTGCGCGGCCTTGGCGTCGGAGCGGTGGCGGCAGCGGTAGACCACCGCCATGCCGCCGTCTCCGACGCGGCTCAGGACCCGGTAGGCGCCAATGCTCTCCATTAGCCGCGGATTCTGCCACGGATTTCCGGTTAGACCCGCAGGATGGTGATCGAGGCCCGTGACCTGTCCCGTCGGTACGGGCGTCGCTGGGCGGTCGCTCGGGTGGATCTGGAGATCCCGTTGGGTGAGCGCTTCCTCGTCGTCGGGGCGAACGGCTCGGGCAAGACCACGCTCTTGCGGGTGCTGGCCACCGCCATCGGGCCCAGCCTGGGCAGCCTTCGCCTGCTGGGGCTGGACCCGGAGCGGGAGCTGCCCCAGATACGGCGTCAGCTGGCGCTGCTCTCGCACCTTCCCCAGGTCTACGAGGACCTCTCGGCCCGCCAGAACCTGGAGGTGCTCTTTTCCCTGATGGGCGTGCAGGACGACCCCGGCAGCTACCTGGATCGGGTGGGGCTGGAGGACCGGCCGGACTCTGTTCGGAGTTTCTCCGCCGGCATGCGAAAGCGCCTGTCCTTCGCCCGCTTGCTGGGCCAGAAGCCGCGCCTGGTCTTCATTGACGAGCCCTATGGCCAGCTCGATCCGGAAGGCTTCGTCTTCGTGGATCGCTTGCTCAGCGAACTCTCGGAGCAGGGCGTCACCGTGGTTGTCGCCAGCCACCAGGTGGAGCGCGCGGGGCTGCTGTGCCACCGGGCGATGCTCCTCCACGAGGGCCAGTGCCGCTGGCTCGGTCCGGGTCCGGACGTGGGGCGCGCCTGGAAGGCCCTGCACGGCGGGAGCGCCCAGTGATGCGGCAGGTTCTGGCCGTCCTGCGCAAGGACCTGCTCATCGAGTGGCGTGGACGAGCACGCAGCATCGCGATGGGTGCCTACGCCTTCATGCTGGTGCTGCTCTTCAGCTTCGCCGTGGGTCCCGACACAGCGACCCTGCAGCAGCACGCTGCGGGCTACGTGGTGCTGGCGCTGCTGACCGCGAGCACCCTGACTCTCGGCCAGTCCTTCCAGGTAGAGACCGAGTCTGGCGCGCTGGAGGGCCTGGTCCTGCTGCCCGTCCATCCGCGCAGCCTCTACTACGGGAAGGCCATCGCCAACTTCCTGATCCTCTGTGGCCTCAGCGCGGTGGCCCTTCCAGCGGCTTGCTGGCTCTTCGACATCGGCCTGCCGGACCCGGCCATCCTTCCCGTCCTGCTGCTGGCCTCGGCGGGAATCGCCGCGCCCGGCACCCTGTACGCGGGGCTCACCGCTCGGCTGCAGGCCCAGCAGATCCTCATGCCGCTGCTGCTCTTCCCGCTCTTGGTGCCCTGCCTGCTGGCCGCCTCCAAGGCCGGCTCCCTTGTGATAGGGGGGGACCCCATGGGACAGGTCTCCTCCTGGATGGCGCTTCTGGCTGCCTTCGACCTCCTGTACTGGGCCCTCTGCGGAGTCCTCTTCGCCAAGGTGGTGGACGAATGACCTGGTACTACGGAAGCCTCGGACTGGGGCTGGTGCTCCTGGTCATCGGCCACGGCATCGGTCTCTTTGCGGCACCGGAAGAGGCCATGATGGGCGACGTCGGGCGCATCCTCTACGCCCACGTGCCCACCGCCTGGGTGGCGTTGGTGAGCTACCTGGTCGCCTTCATCGCCGCGTGCGGGAGCCTGTGGACCAGCAAGCGCAGCTGGGATGCCTTCACCCAAGCCGCGGTCGAGGTGGGGGTTCTGCTCAACGTCTTGCTGCTCGTCCAGGGCAGCATCTGGGCCAAGCCCACCTGGGGTGCCTGGTGGACCTGGGACCCACGCCTCACCACGACGGCCATCATGGCGGTCACCTTTGTCGGGGTGCTGGTGCTGCGAAACCTCGTGCACCGGCCCGCACGACGCCAGATGGCGACGGCGGTCGCCACCATCTTCGCCTTTGTGAACGTGCCCATCGTCTACAAGTCGGTGGAGTGGTGGAACAGCCTGCACCAGGAATACAGCAGCCCCGACACGGTCAGCGACCCGATGATCCTTCCCTTGCGCCTGGCGGCCTTCGGAATGTTGTTCACCAGCTTCGGCCTGATGGGCTGGAGAGCGAGCATCGGCGAGCGCCGCCTGCTGGCTGAAGATACTCCCGAGGCCCTTCCTGAGCCTCCCGAGCCACTGGAGATCTGATGGGTGTGATCGAAGGCGGTTGGGAGTTCGTGATCGCGGCCTACTCCATCACCTGGACTGGACTGGTGCTCTACATCGTCTCCCTGGTGGTGCGATCGCGAGGGAGCCGATGAATCCATCCCGTGCCTTTCTCTTTGTGGCGCTGCTCATCGCCGGTGGCGCTCTCGCCTTCATCGCGAGCGGTGGCATTGGCGAGAACCTCGTCTACTTCTGGGAGCCGGCCGACCTGATCGCCGCCGGGGAGGAGGCCTACGGGCCCCAGATCCGCCTGGGTGGAGTGGTCAAGGAAGGCACTCTCTCCTTCGACGAAGAGGGACAGGTGGTCCGGCTCACGGTGAAGGACGAGACCGCCGAGGTGAAGATCGTCGCCAAGGGTGCTCCGCCGGCCATGTTGAGGGAGGGGATCGGCGTCGTGGTCGAAGGCACCATGACCCCCGAGGGCGTCTTCGAGACGGAGCGTCTGATGGTCAAGCACTCCAACGAGTACAAGGCTCCGACGGACGAAGAGATGACCCCAGAAGAACGCCAGTCTCTGTACCGCTCGATCGAGGGCTTGGATTGATCAGCCTGATCGGACGGAGCCTCGTCTTGCTGGCCCTCGGTGCATGCGCCGTGGGCAGTGCCGCGGGTTTTGTCGGGGCTGCCAGGCGCCGGCCCGACGCGCTCCGGCTGGCCCGGTGGATGGCCTACGCCTTTGGCGGGGCCATGGTGCTGGCCACGCTGCTGATGGAGTTCGCGCTGCTGAGCCATGACTTCAGCGTCAGCTACGTCGCAAAGGTCGGGAGCACCTCGACACCCACCTGGGTCACCATCGTGTCCTTGTGGTCCAGCCTGGAAGGCAGCATCCTGCTGTGGGGACTGGTCCTGGGCCTGTCGACCGCGGTCTTCTCGTGGCAGCTGCGGGACAGAGACCCGGAGCATGCCGCCTGGGCGCTCGCGACCCTGCTGGCGGTGGGGACCTTCTTCAGCTTCCTGGTCTCGGGGGTCGCGAACCCCTTCGAGCCCGTCAGTCCGGTACCCAGCGATGGGCCGGGGCCGAACGCCCTGCTCCAGAACCATCTGCTGATGATCATCCATCCTCCCAGCCTCTACATGGGCTACGTCACCATGGCGGTGCCCTTCGCCATGGCCAGCAGCGCCCTGCTGGCCGGTCGGCTGGAGGCGGCATGGATGCGGCTGCTTCGTCGGTGGACCCTGTGGGGCTGGTCCTGGCTGACCCTGGGCATCCTGTTGGGCGGGTGGTGGTCCTACGAGGTGCTCGGGTGGGGTGGCTACTGGGCCTGGGACCCGGTCGAGAACGCCTCCTTCATGCCCTGGCTGACCGCCACGGCCTTCCTTCACACCGCGATGGTCATGGAGCGCCGTGGACAGTTCAAGGGCTGGACCCTGACCCTGGCCATGGCCACCTTCCTTTTGACGATGCTCGGCACCTTCATGACGCGAAGCGGCGTCTTCAACTCGGTGCACAGCTTCACCCAGAGCCCGGTGGGACCGGTCTTCCTGGTCTTCATAGGCGTCTGTCTGGCCTTCACCGTCGGCCTTCTCGCCTTCCGCATGCATGCGCTGAAGCCCCCGAAGGAAGGCATCGCGGGCCCCATCAGTCGTGAGGTGGCCTTTCTCTTCAACAACCTGCTGCTGGTGGCCTTCACCTTCACGGTGTTGCTGGGAACGCTCTACCCCCTCATTCGGGAGGCGATCGACGGAGAGCGGCTGAGTGTGGGTGAGCCCTACTTCAACCGCATGAGCCTGCCCATCTGCGTGGGCCTGCTCTTTCTGATGGGGGTGGGGCCAACCCTTCCGTGGGGCGAGAGCGAGCCGCGCAAGGCGCTGAAGCGGCTCCTTCCCGGTCTCATCGGTGGCACCCTGGCCTTCCTGGCCTGCATGGCCCTGGGCATTCATGAGGCGTGGCCTCTGACCGCCTTCGTGCTCTGTGGTTTTGCCGGGGTGGTCACCCTTCAAGAGCTTGTCGGCCCGGCCCGGCAGCGTGCGCAGGCGAAAGGCGAGAGCCTGCTCACGGCCTTTGCGATCTATGCGACGCGCTCCCGTGTCCGGGTCGCGGCCTACACCGTGCACTTCGGCGTCGTGGTGTGTGCCTTTGCGATCACCTCCAGCAGCGCCTACCGGCAACAGGCGGACATCTCGCTTCCGCACGGCGAAGCGGTCGAGGTCCTCGGCTTCGAGTTGACCTTCCTGGGCATCGAAGAGGTGGTCGAGCCGCACCGGATCAGCAACCTGGCCAACATCCGGGTGCGCAGAGGCAGCTCGGACCTCGGTGTGCTGAGTCCCCGCATGAACCACTACGCCACCATGGCGCAGCCCATCGGCACACCGGCGGTGAGGTCGTCCGCGCTGGAGGATCTCTACCTGTCCCTGGTCAATGCGGACAGCGGGACCGCCAGCGTTCGGGTCATCGTGGAGCCCTTCGTCTACTGGTTGTGGATCGGAGGCGTGATCATGGCCCTGGGGGGGGTGCTCGGGTTCTGGCCCTCGCGGTCGCGCAAGTCCGAACCCAAGCCCAAGACCAAGTCTCCGGCTGTCACGTGAGCGCCGGGCGCATCAACTGGTGGGTGCTCGGTCTCGGCGCCCTGATCTGTCTCCCCCTTGTCTGGGTGTTGGCCAGTGGCTTTGGGAAGGATCCCCACGCCCTGCCGGAGAACTCGCTGCGGGGAAAGGCCGCGCCCGAGTGGACGCTGAGCTCCCTTGACGGCGACGAGGTGGCCTTGAGTGAGCTGGTGGGCACGCCCATCGTGCTGAACTTCTGGGCCTCGTGGTGCCGGCCCTGTCTGGCCGAGCATCCCAACCTGCTCGAGGCTGCGGAGCGCTACGAGGGCCGCGTGGCCTTCTTCGGCGTGGCCTACGACGACGATCGGGCCACGGCCCTGAAGTGGCTGGCCACCCACGGCAGCCGCTACCCCAACCTCTGGGACCCGCAGCACCTCACGGCGGTGGATTACGGCGTGACCGGTGTCCCCGAGACCTTCTTCATCGACCGGGAGGGCCTCATCGCGGACAAGGTCGCCGTGCCTCTGTCCTTTACCCAGATCGTTGAGAAGCTCGAGGCGATGCTGTGATCGCGCTGATCGCACTGGCGCTGGCCGCGGAGCCAGCCTGTACGCCGCTGACGGACGACCTGGCGGTGAGGGAGAAGACCCTGGATCTGGCCGGAGGCCTTCGCTGCCCGGTCTGCCAGGGCATGTCGGTGGCGGACAGCTCCACCGAGGTCGCGGTGGGGATGAAGAACCAGATCGAGAAGATGGTCCGCGAAGGCTACTGCGAGGACCAGATCATCGACTACTTCATCGAGCGCTACACCAGCTGGGTGCTCCTGGAGCCGCCGGCGGAGGGAACGAACCAGCTCATCTACCTGGCACCGGGCGTGGTCGTGCTGCTCGGCCTGATCGTGGTCGTCCTTCAGAGCCGTCGGCGGGAGACTCCGGTCGCGGCCCCCAGCACCGAGCCGATCAATGGAAACGCTGACGCGCTCGAGCAGGAGCACACCGAGCAGGACTCCTGGCGTCAGCGGGTGCTCGAGGAGCTGGACCCGGACTGAGTCAGAAGATGGAGCCCAGGGCTTCCATGAACTCCAGGAGGGCAGCGAGGAGACTTCGCCGAAAGCCTGGGATGAGAACCGGCAGGATCGCCGACGTACAGAAGCCAACCAGGGCGCCCCGCTTGGTCTTCTCGCCCTTGGCAAAACAGCGCACGAGGATGTAGCCGATCAGTACCCCGAAGAAGCCGGCCAGGAAGCCCAAGGGGTAGCTCCCCGCTTTCTCGGCATCGACCACCTGGGTGTCGGCGTCTACGAAGGGGTCCGTGACCTCCTCGGACTCCTCTTGAATCTGCGGGCTGCAGGAGGCACAGATCAGGCCTTCGTCGGTGTAGTTTCCAACTGGGGGAAGCCAGCGGTTGGCGGTGGGGATGGTGCTTCCACAGTGAGCACAGTTGGCCGGCATCAGCCCTCTCCGTAGTCGAACACTCTTGGCTCGATGCCTCTCACGCACTCAGTGCCCTCATGGTGATCCCGATGACCACGCCGGTCCAGAAGCCGTATTTTGCACCCTTCTTGGTGTCCTCGCCCTTGGCGAACTGGTGCACCAGGAGGTAGCCGATGCAGCCGCCGAAGAAGCCCGCCAGGAAGCCCAGAGGCAGACTTCCCGGCACGTAGTCTTCGGCGTCGACCAGCTTGCCCGTGGCGTCCAGGTCCTTCTCTGTGGCCGCGTCGGTGCAGCCCTGACAGATCAGCCCTTCTTCGGTGTAGGTACCCCGACTCGCTGGAGTGCTGGCCCCGCAGCGAGCACAGTTGGCCATCTCGGTCATGAAGAACTCCTGAAGGCAGGCACGAGCTTAGATCACGCGGGATAGTCCTCAAGGCATGAAGGACAAGCACATCCGCATTCGCATCGAGCAGTGCCTGGCTCTGGCCAAGGCCAGCAACTGCCCACGCCGCAAGTTCGGCGCTCTGCTGCTCGACCCCACCCGAAATGTCGTGCTCATGGACGGCTACAACGGCGGTCCGCGGGGGGGAGGGGAGCTCTGTGGAGGTGCGGAGTGCCTGCGGGACACCCTTGAGGTGAAGAGCGGAACGCGCATGGAGATCGGCTGCCACCACGCGGAGATGAACGTGGTCTGCAACGCGGCGGCCAGCGGTGTCGCGTGCCGGGGAGCGTGGCTCATCGTCACGGGCGAGCCGTGCATCCTCTGCTCCAAGCTCATCCACCACGCCGGAATCGACCGCGTGCTCATCGTCGAGGGAGGCTACGCGGGAGAGAACGGAGTCCACTACCTGCTCGAGCATGGCGTCGAGGTGCAGAGGGTGGAGGGGCCCCCGGACCCGCGCCTGGCGACGATGAAGCAAGGATCCTAGGGCTCAGTCGCCCAAGGTGATGCTCAGGGCCGAAGCGTCCTCGATCGCCAGCCACTCGCTCTGGATGTCTCCCTCGCTCGCGACCTTCGGGTCGCCGGAGCGTGCGATCTTCACCTTGATCCAGGCCGGCTCGGGCCAGGCCCCTCCGGCAAAGGGCAGCAGGTTGCCATCGCCCAGCTCGAAGTCCATCGGCAGCGACCAGTCGGCGTAGCGTCGAGCCACCATGGGGGACCCCGCGTCCTGGGGGGCGCTCTTCACGTAGACGAAGAGGACCCCTCCGGGTTCGATCTCACCAAGGATGGTGCCGCTGGCTCGGATCGTGCCCGCTTCCGGGACCTGGGGCTCGGATGCCCCCACCTGGTTCGACCGGACGTCGGCGAGCACGAAGCGCGCGAAACCCACGTCCAGCTCGTCCTCGGAGTTGTCGGCGACCTGCTGAAGATGCTCCAGGCCCTGGTCGATCTTCCCCTGGTTCAGCTCGACCAGCCCACTCCAGAGCACCACCTCCCAGGGTGGGTTCGGGGCCAGCATGTGCGGATCCAGCAGGGCCGCTGCTTCGTCCAGGCGGTAGATGGCCAGGAACATTGCGGCGTTGTGGGCATGCACGACCGGGTGCTCGGGATCGATGGCTCGACACTGATCGAGCCTCTCCAGAGCCTCCATGGTCTGGCCCGTGTAGATGGAGGCCTTGGTCAGGATGTTGCAGGCGTCGATGTCCTGGGGGTTCGCCGCAAAGGCCGCCTCCGCCTCGGCCACCGGGTCCGATGATGAAGCGACCCCCATGGCCTCGTCCTGGCGGGGAGCGAGCGCCTGGGAAAGCGCCACGCCGGAGACCAGGAAGAAGACCAACAAGCCCAGGCCGTACCACTTCAAGTGGTGGTTTCCCTCGTGGACCTCCGACTCCGTTGGGGGTGGGGGAGAGGCCGGGTCTTCCAGCTCCCGAAGCACCCTGGCGGCCTGGTCCAGCAGGGCCTCTCGACGCTCGTTCCAGGTCTTCTCGTCCAGCTTGGCGCGGTCGCCTTCCACGTCCCGAAGTTGAGCCAGGAGGATCTCTTTGCGAGCCAGCAGGTCAGCCCTTCGGGGATCGTGCGTCCAGCGTCCCCGCAGAGACAGAGCGAGCCCGCCGCCGACCAGCAGGCCAACGACGAGCACCGCGATGGGGGGGCCCCAGACAGTCCAGTCCATAGGGCCCCAGCTAACTCAGTCTTCGATCAGGCCAAGGTCGATGAGGATGAACTCGGTGATGACGTGGCACTCGTCGGCGCCGACCTCGACGACCTCGTAGGCCACCCGGCTCTCATGCTGCACGGTGATCTCCAGAGCGCCCTCGGCCTCCTCGCCGCAGTGGTAGATGCCGCCCCCGGCCTCCTCGCAGAGGATGGGCAGCATGTCGGTGTCCTGGTAGCTCCAGGCCACCTCGGCTCCCTCGATGGGGAAGTCGTTGTCGCTGACCTCGACCTCGACGCTGGTCACAACTTCCGTGGTGCAGTCGATCGTCTCGAGCGTGATCTCGAGGGTCTCGGTGATGACGTGGCACTCGTCCGACGCGACCTCCAGGATCGCCTCGTTGGGCTCGTAGCCTTCGGCATCGGCGAACACGGTGATCTCACCGCCCTGTTCCCAACCGCAGATGTACGCGCCGCCGCCAAGGTCGCTGCAGTCCTCGATGATGTCTTCCCAGAGGAACTCCACCGAAGCGCCTTCGATAGGGTTGCCCTCCGGGTCGACGAGATCGACGGTGACGGAGCTTCGCTCTTCAGCGGTGCAGGTGTGGGGCTCGTTGAAACAGCCGGTGAGGGTGGCAAAGCCAATAAAAAGGGTGCTGATTCGCTTCATGGGTCGTCTCCTTGGTGGGCTGTTCCCACCCGAAGCAAGGCCTGTGCCAAGCGGGCGGAACGGTGGCGGGGAGAGGATCTGTCCCTTCTTTGGAGTCAAGAACCCGGGCATCTGAGTCGCGGTCGACTCTGCACAGGGCTTTGCGCTACGGAGCGACTCCTCGCTCCTGGCCGGGCTGTACCCACCACGAGTGGTTGTCGAGGTACCACTGCTGGGTCAGGACCACGCTCTCCAGCAGCTGGCTGGCGGCCTCGTAGCCCTGCACGTTCACGATCACCGTCGCGTCGCGCATCTCACCCTCCTCCACCACCGGTCCCAGGTCGGCGCGAAGCACGGTGGCGTTGCGGTAGCGCCAGGTGGTGTCGAAGGCCGTCGTCGTCAACCACTCGGTGCGGTACACCGGGTCCTGTAGAAAGCCGGCGGCCTTGGCCAGGTCGTTCCAACGCATGGCGCGCCAGTAGAGCTCGGCGGAGCTCGTCAGGCTATCCAGTTGCCGCCGGTTCTGGCGGTCCTGCTTGCGTTCCTCCTTGGTGGTGGCGCAAGCGACGAGCAGCATGAACATCATGGCGGTTAGGCTAACGCGTGTCCTCGGTGCTGCTGGCCCTCCTTCTGAACGCTTGCCTCATGCACAAGGTGCGCGTGGAGAGCGACCCCCCCGGTGCGCTGGTGGTCTACGCCGGCAAGCGGAAAGGGGTGACCCCGGTCGAGTTCATGACGGTGGCTTCACCGCACATCCGCTCAGGCCGACCCCGCCATCGCCTCAAGGTGAGCCTGCCGGGGCATCGCGGTGTGGTGACGGACCTCGGCTCGCACCTCACCCTGCGGGAGCACCTGTTTCACCCTTTCCGAGGCCGCCCGCTGCGCTGCCTTGTTCCCCCGTGGGACGACCTTCGTGGAGGGGCTTGCCTGTCGCCACGGACGCGGCTCACCCTGGTGCTCGTCAAGAAGCACGGCCCGTCGGGCACCTGGAACTCTGAGGATGTGGAGTGATGTTGCTGATCTGGCTGTTGGCGTGTGGTGGACAGGACGACCCCGATCCTGCCGAGCTCTGCCGGGACGAGGGCGGCTCCGAGTGCTGTGCTGATGAGGAGTGCGCAGACGGCTACCTGTGCCACTTCGAGTACACCTGTACAACGCGTGGGGGCCGATGGGACTGCAGTGAGCCAACCGGGACCCGGGAGTGCCACCAGCTCTGCGAGGAGAGCGGGGACACCGGCACGGCCTTCGAGTGCGAGGTGCTCACCCAGGAGTGCCAGGCCATCCAGCATGTGCAGGGTGGTGACGCCCACGAGGAACTCTCAGCCTGCTTCTGAATCCGGGCTCGTGGGTTCCAGCAGCAGCGCGTCCAGCAAGGGTCCGACCGTGGCCGCTTCTCCGATCTGCTCCCGCAAGGGGCGGAGATCGAGGGTCCGGCCTTCCACCAGGCTGTCGGCGGTAGCTCGGAGCTCGCGCACCAGGTCGGGCCTCTCGTGCCTCCCCTTCAGCTCTCGGATGCGGTGCTTCAGCCAGGTCCGATGCGGTGTGTTGGTGATCCGCAGCGTCGTGAGCTGCAGGTCCAGCGGGGTTGCGAGCACTCGAGCCGTCTCGCTGCGCAGTCGGGAGACGCATTCCTGCTGGAGCATCTCCATGCGCTCCAGCTCCCTTTTCCGATGCATCTGAACGGCCGCGAACAAGGCGCAGCAGACACCGGCACAGAGGCCCAGGAAGACGAGTCCGTGGTAGAGGGCGACGAACCAGTTGAAGCCCGCGCACAGGCCCAGCAGTGTCAGCGCACCGAAGGCGTAGATTCCGGGCGGCACCGCCCCGGTGTGGAAGGGGTTGGGCCCCCGGAAACGCGAGATCCGTTCCTCCAGCGCTCGGAGTACCGTCAGGCGGTCCTGCACCTCGGCCAGCGGCTCCAGATCGGGCGGAAGAGGCCTCGGCAACTCGAAAAGCAGCCCGCCGTCCAGCAGCAGTTGTTGCCACCTCCGAAAGGTGAGGGCCTGGCTCAGCAGGGCTATGCGCTCGGGGTCCAGCCGTAGGTGCCGCACGAGGCCTGACTCTACGGGATACTGAGAAGCAATGGACCCGAGCATCCACACCCTGCACGACTTCGACCCGGCTTTCTACATCCAGGTGCTGGTGACACTGGCCCACATCGACGGGCTCTTGCCCATCGAGAGAGCCTACGTGACCGCGAAGGCCGAGCTCTTGGGCGTGAGCGTGGACTGGTCCCCAGGCGATGGCGAGTGGGCGCCGATTCCGAGCAGTGTGAGCGAGCTGACCCGCCGGGTCATCGTGCGCGACTGCGTCGTGCTGGCCAGCGTGGATGGTGACTTCAGCGACAGTGAGCGCGGGACGGTGCACCGAATTGCTGAGTGGCTCCAGGTGGACGAGTCTGCCTGTGACGGCATCGAGGATTGGCTGCGCCGCTACTGGGAGTTGATGGACGAGTCGGAAGCCCTGTTGAGCGGCTTCGACGCACCGAAGCAGAGTGGTTAGCCCTGAACGACGATTCATTCAGGAGCAGCACGATGGCCGACACCGTTACTTTCTTCACCGAGTACCTGCCCGAGAAGATCTCCCAGGACGAAACCATCAAGGACATCCCTGGGACCTTCCTGTTCGACATCGCGGGTGCGGGAAAGTGGACCCTGAACTGCGCCGAAGGCTCCATTACCGAGGGCGGTGAGAGCGCGGACTGCACCGTGACCTGTGCCAAGGAAGACTGGGAGAAGATGTTGGACAACCCGGGCCTGGCCATGACGCTCTTCGGCATGGGAAAGCTGCAGGTCGACAACCTGCAGATGGGCCTGCAACTGAACCAGATCCTGAGCTGAACTGCTGCGCCTGATCCTGCTTCGGCACGCCAAGTCGTCCTGGTCGAGCCCGAGCCTCGATGACCGTCAGCGCCCCCTGAACAAGCGGGGTCGTCAGGATGCTCCCAGGATCGCCCAGGAGCTCGCCGACCTGGGTTGGCGACCCGAGCGGGTCTTCAGTTCCGATGCTGTGCGCGCCAGGGAGACCTGGGAGCGCATGAAGCCGGTGCTGGGGGCTCAGGTCCCGGTGACGCTGAAGCATGGTCTCTACCTGGCCGGAGCCTCCCGTGCGCTGGAGGTGTTGTGCGAGGCCGGGCCAGCGCGCACCGTCGCTCTGGTGGGTCACAACCCGGGTTGGGAGGACCTGCTCCACCGCCTCACGGGGAAGCCGGAGCGGCTGACCACCTGCAACGCTGCCCTGTTGGAGAGCGGAGCAGAGAGCTGGAGGGGGGCCCTCGCCGGCCCGTGGTCGTTGAGGACCGTGTTGCGACCGCGCGTGCCGCGGATCTGAGTCAGGCGGCCCGCAACGCGGCGGTGAAGTCCTCCGCCTGCTGGCCCTGCAGGGCAAAGTCCCCGAGTTGTCGATAGAGGCCGTGCCAGTCCGAACCGCCGGTCACCAGCATGGCGTTCTTGCGGGCCAGGCTGCGCACCTTGCGCCGGTGTTCCTTCCCAATGCTGGGGCGGTAGGCCTCCATGCCGTGCACACCCATCTTTGCGATGGCGCTGCTCCAGGTACGGCACTGCTCCAGACTGGGGTGGGCCCAGGACAGGATGCCGCCTGCGGCCAGGGCTGCTGCGACCGCATCCTCGAAGGACAGGGTGATGGTGGGGACGTTGCCGTGCTGGGCACCAAGGAAGCGGTCGAAGGCCTCTCGAGAGGTCTGGGCGTGGCCGGCCTCGACGATGGCCTGGGCCAGATGCAGTCGGGTGAGGCTGCGCTCTCCGGCGCGCGCCGCCGAGTCGGCTTTGGGCCGGTTGTCGAGACCCAGCTTCTCCAGGGCCTGATCGTGGCGATCGGCACGTGCCCGGGCCTGCACTCGGCAGAAGGCCTTGAAGTCCTCGGGCATCTCGCCGGGGAAGTACACGAGCAGGTGCAGTTCCACGCCCTGGTAGTGGCCGCTGAGCTCGACGCCATGCAGGACCCAGAGGGGATGCCCGCGTACGACGATCCGGCCGCAGGGAAGCGCCGAGGGGAGATCGTGGTCGGTGAGAGCGATCACGTCCAAGCCACCCTTGGCAGCGAGTTGAAGCAACTCTTCCGGATCGTGGGCCCCGTCGCTGAGCTTGCTGTGCATGTGCAGGTCCAGGCGGGACCATGGCCTGATTGTGGGAAGCGTCATCGTCCGGACGATCTATGGACAGCGTTTCCGGCGGTCAAGGCGTGAATTCGTTGAGCATGGTCTGGTGCGTGTCCAGCACAGCCCGCACCTCGTTGATCAGCTGTGTACGCATGACCTTGAGGCGGGTCACCTCGGCCAGCAGGTCCCGGTGGGTGTCGTGGGTGCTCGCAATGATGCGCTGCGCCTCCAGTCGAGCCTCGCCGACCACCAGGTCCGCTTCGCGTCCGGCATTGGCTCCCAGCTCATCGGAGAGCTTGCGAGCGAGCACCAGGGTCTCTTTGATCTGGTCCTCGTTCTCCCGCAGTCGGACGATCTCGTCCTGCTTTTCTCGGAGCGAGTCCTGCAGCCGGCGTTGCTCCTTCAGCGTTTCCTCGAGGGTGTCTCGGACCGCCTCCATGAAGGCGGTGACTTCGGCCGCGTCGTAGCCCTTCCGGACCGAAGCGAACTGCTTGTTGATGATGTCGAGGGGGGTGATGCGGGACATGAGGACTTTGAGAGAGTCGGGAATCCTAACGCTGTGGCAGGGGAGGGTGGATGACGAAGTCTGCGTCCGGGTGAAGGACGACCAGCCTCTCAGCCAGTTCTCCAAGGGGCTGATCGCTGCCAGCGGTGGCGGCGAGCAGGGGATCGAGGTCGTCGAAGGCCTCCACGCTCGTGGCGACGAGCAGGCGACGGACGCGAGCGCGCACCAGGTAGTCTCCGGCGCCAGTGGCAAACTGACCCTTGTCCGAGGGGCTCTGCGAGGCGTGCAGCAGGGCAAGGCCATCCGGAGTGCTCGCCACGATCAGGATCTGAGCCCGATCGTGGGCATCAAAGCGCGTGACAAGGTCACCCTTGATGCGCTGGGAATGGGCCTGGAGTGGAAAGGCGGGCTCGGGTTCGGCCTGCTGGGTGGCCAGCAGCCCTGCGAGCAGGGCTGCCAGGGTGGCCAACAGCGCTGCGCTCCACCACCTTGCGGCGGTGGGAGGCTCGGGCAAGGGCTCTGGGAGGGTTCCGCAGCCGTCGACTTCACCCCATGTGCGCGAGCGGGTCGCCTCCAGGGCGGCGCGACCAACGGGGCCGATGATGCCGGTGGCCAGCCAACGGCCTGGGCCACGGACCAGGGCGCCGCGGATGTGCTCCCGGCGCGGAGTGCCCTCGAGCGCCAGGTGTTTGAGCACGCTGACGTGGTCCGCGATGCGGTCCAGATCCACCAGGACAGCGTCATCGTCAGCCCGGAGCACTCCAGGCGCCAGGTGCTCGACCAGTACTCGCCGGTGGTAGCGCGCGTCGGGGTGAAGGTGCAGGGCAAGCACGGTGATGGTCTCGCGGGGCCGGATCGGACGATCCGGGGGAGGGAGTACTTCCGAGGGGCTCAGCACGCCGGCTCGCACCATGCGTACACCACGCTCGCAACGAGGGCACTGCTCGGCGTGGGCCCAGTTCTCGGGAGCCGACACCGACAAGCCGCCGTGGCAGTCCGCGCTGGGTGTGCGCGCGACGCGCCGGAGGAGCTGATCCAGGTCCTCCACGTTCAGCAGGACATTCACCCCGTCGTCGCGCAACGCATCTCGAAGGGCAGACCGAACGCCCTCGCGCGCAGCCCGCAGGACGACGCGGTCGACCCGTGTCAGGCGCTCCACCGCCTCCAGGCTCACGCCGTCGCCGTAGACCAGGCGCAGCACGACCTCGCCCACGGGATCCAGTGCATCGATGAGTTGATGGCGCCAACTGGGGCGCGGAAGCAGGGGAGTGGGCGGTGGGGGAGCCGAGCTGTAGTGGCCCTCGAGCATTCGCCCGACGAATTCCCTGGTGAACCACGAGGCCAGATCCTCGGCCTGGAGGCGAGTGCACTTCTGGGGCAACGACATCAGGACGTGGTCCCGGGCGTGTTCCAGGTTGTGCCCCGTCGGCTGAATCCCTGCTCCATAGAGCTCCCACGCCACGCGGAGGGTCACCGCAGACCAGAGGCCGCGGTCCCTGGGGGAGCTGTGGTGCGCAGTCGCCAACATCGGGATCGGTATGTTGACACGTAAAGCTTTTGACTCGAAAGAAAAAGAGAAAAACGAGACAACTAGCTGCCATTGTGACCAAAGTTGCTCACCCGTCTTCTTTGAAAGTCGGGGGTATGGCTGGATTCCAAGAGGCCTGAGGGCAGGCGCCGTTCGGAGATTGATCACGCCACGCTGTTCAACATTCTTTGACAGCGTTCTATGAATTGATCGCCCGAGTTGTACGTCTTCAAGGTGTGGCCGCCTGGGACAGGCCAGTTTGATCCTGGCATGTCCCTTGCATGTCTTAGCGAGTGGTTGTCTGGGCCACCCGGACCCCCTTTACCGAATGGAGCAACAAATGACCGATAGCATCAACCTCAGCGACCTCATCACGCTCTTCTACGACGAATATCTTGCCCTCTACGGAGACGAAGAACTGGCGTCGGTCGCTGCTGCGGCCACGATCAACGACATCCTCGCCGAACGCGCCGGGACCGCATCCCGAAAGGAGACCGAGGAAGCCGCCTGACGTATCGCGTCTGACACGTATCAAAGCTGATACGTAGGTCATTTTCCATTCGGATCGAGAACCCTGGGCAGTCAATTGCCCGGGGTTCTTTCGTTTTTGGGGATCGCGCCGAGCAGCCACGCCGCTGCGAAGATGCCGGCGAGAGCCAGAAGCCACCAGGCCGGACCGCGGAGCAGCGCTCCCCCGAGCCCGAACAGGGTGCCGTACACCGCAACGAAACCGAGGGCGAGCTTGAAGAGCAGCTCACGACCGAGCGTGACATCAACGTCAGGGTTTCTGGTGGCGACGGCTCCCCAGAAGCCTGGGGGCTGAGCCTGGGTGTAGAAACGATCCAGGGTGTGGTTCGGAACGTTCGCTCTGTGTCCCTGGAACAGAGCCATGGGTACCCAGACCGAGAGACTGCCCAGGGCCACGATCCACAGTCCCTCGGCTTTCGTGAAGCTGGGATCGAAGACCAGCCAGAGGGCCAGGATGGTGCTGATGACCAGAGCAGCGAGCTCTTCCTCGGCACCAACTCGCCACCACAGCCAGCGTGCCATCTGTACGCTGCCCAGACCGCTGCCCAGCGTGATGAGGAAGATCCAGACCTCCGTGATGGTGGTCATCTGGGTGGACAGCAAGGCTGCGAGCAGGGCCATCACCACCACGGACACACGGCCGACCAGGACCTCGTTGCCCTGGCCTCCGAAGCGATTCCACAGGTCCGTGACGATGTAGCTGGCGCCCCAGTTCACGTGGGTGTCGATGGTGCTCATGAAGGCTGCCAGCATGCTGGCCACCATCAGCCCCAGCAGCCCTGTCGGTAGCTTGTCGACCAGAAGCATCGCGTAGGTCGCTTCCCGATCCAGGTCCGGATGTTCCCCGAGCGGCCAGACGACCAGGGCAGCGAGGCCGACCACGATCCAGGGCCAGGGCCGAATGGCGTAGTGCAGCACCGCGAACCATGTGCTCGCCTTTTCGGCGTCCTCGGCACTTCTGCAGGCCGCCATGCGCTGGACCAGGTACCCGCCGCCATCTCCTTGTCGCCACCATCCGACGAAGAGAAGGGCCCCAAAGAAGGCCAGGGTGAAGGTCGGCAGGTCCGCTTCGGGCACGAAGGCCAGCAGCGCCTCACCCTGCTCGGGGTAGGTGGACTGGATGCCCTCGACCAGACCGCTCACGCCGCCGATGTCCCGCAGGACGAAGATCATCAGCATGACAGAGCCGAACATGGCCAGGCCGAACTGAGCCAGGTCCGTGATCACGACGCTGCGCATGCCGCCCAGCAGGCTGTAGACGACGGCGAGACCCATCAGGCTGAAGGTGAGCACGCTGGGGTTCTGCTCCGGGAAGAGCACCAGGCAGACCTTCGTCATGGCCAGGATCACCCAGCCCATGGTGAGGCAGTTGATGAAGACGGCCTGGTAGAAGGCCTTGATGGTTCGAAGCGTGGTCGCCGTGGGTCCGGAGTAGCGGATCTCCAGCACCTCGGCGTCGGTCACCACCCGAAGCCGACGCCAGTATCGAGCGAAGAACACCGCCGCGACGACATGAGCGATGCCGATAGCCCACCACAACCAGTTGCCGGCAATGCCTCCCGCTGCCACCAGGCCGGTGACCGCCAAGGGGGTGTCGGCTGCGAAGGTGGTCGCCACCATCGACGTGCCCGCAACCCACCACGGCAGGCTTCGGCCTGCCAGGAAGTACTCGTCGGCTCCGCTACTGGCCCGTCGGGTCAGGGCCAGGCCCACACCCAGCGCCCCCAGCATGTAGAGGGCCACTATGACGAAGTCGAGGGTCTGCATCCCTCCGGACTAACAGACGTGAAGCGCCCTCGGGATCGGGGTGCTCAGGGAAGCTAGGGACAGCTGATCGTTCCGCCCGATTGGCGGAAGGCGAGCTGGTTGGTGTTGGCCCCTATGTCCACCGAGCAGGACTTGGACGAGCCGTCCGGGAAGGTGATGTAGGCGCTGTTGACCCCCTTGAGCACGTCGATGGTTCCGGGCGTGCGCTGGCGCATGCCGTTGATGACCACCTCGGCCCCAGCGGGGATGGAGACCACCTTCACCGTGTAGCTGACGCTCTTCTTGGGCGGGGCCTTGAGCCCTACCGGGTCCGCGGGAGGTGGCGTCGGCTTCACCTCGGGAGTGTCCGCGGCTTCGGGTTCAGCGCTCTTTTCGGGCTTGGGCTCGGGCTTGATCTCGGGCTCGGGCTCGGGCTCGGTCGGCTTCGGGTCTTTCGCGAGAGTGGGGGCCTTGGTCGTGGGGTCTTCTGCGACGGGAGTCTTTTCCGGCCCAGGGGCTACCAGCTCGGGAGGAGGCTGGGGAAGCGCTGTTGAGCCCTGCTGTTCCGAGGCGAGCTGGGCGATGAGAAAGACCACCACGATGAAGCCCACACCGGCCAGCAAGCCCACGAAGCCCAGCGCCAGAACGGTGCCGATGCCGGCGTCTTTCTCGGGAGGAGCCTGCGTGGGCGCCGGGGAGGGCTTGGCGCGGGACGCAGGAGGCGGTGAGGGCTTGGTGCGGGATGGAGGAAGGGGAGCGGGGAGCGGTGGGGGAGGAAGGGGCGCATGGGGCAGCAGGGGCTCCGGCTGCAGAGGCCCTGTCCTGGGTGGTGGTGTTCCATCCGCTCGTCTCGAGAACTCACTGCTGGTGCCCAGGCGCAGAGGGCCGGAGATCGACATCGTCCCATCCAGCGGAATGGGAGACCGGACCTCGCGCTTCCTGTAGAGCGGTTCGACCACGACCTCGGCGAACTGGTCCAAGGTGGAGGCAGAGCGCGGCATCCGGCGCAAGAATTCGATGCACAGCCGCCGCATGTCCATTGCCGTGGGCCGTCGTGAGGGCTCATAGCGCATGCAGCGCTGGATGAGATTTCGTACCGCCTTGGTGACGGGATTGTCTTCCCTCAGCTCAGGCGTTCGGAGCTGTTCGAGGCGGGTGTCGAGCTTCTCGATATGCCTCTTTGGGTTCACGCTCAGCTTGCCCAGCGGCACGCCCGCCAGCATCTCGTACAGCGTGGCGCCCAGGGCGTAGATGTCGACGGTGGGATGCGCATCGGCACCGTCGAAGCACTCCGGTGCCATGTACAGCGGGGACCCGAGAGTGATCGCAGAGGTGCGCGCCTCTCTCGCGTCGAAGGTGGCGTGGGCGGTTCCGAAGTCGAGCACCTTCACGGCACCGCTGACGCTGATGATGATGTTGCTGGGCTTGATGTCCCGGTGAACCACACGAAGTGGGTTCGTGTCGCCCGGTGGGGTGCGGTTGTAGGCGGCGTCCAGCGCACTGGCCATCTTGGAGGCCACAGCGATCGCCACCGCGGCGGGGAGAGGACCACGGGCTCGGAGGATGCGATCCAGGGACAGGCCCTGCACGTGCTCCATGATGACCGCTGGCCGCCCGCCGATCTCTGTCAGCTGCTCGACCCTCACGATGTTGTCGTGGTTGAGTCGGGCCAGCAGCACCGCCTCGTCACGAGCACGGGTGAGAATCTCCTCCCGATCGATCCAGTCGGACTTCAGCACCTTCAGCACGACCGTGCGCTGTAGGGCTCCTTCAGTCAGCCGCGCGAGGTAGACCACACCGAAGGAGCCCTCGCCGAGGGTCTCGAGGATGTCGGCGCTCCCAGATGCGGCCATTCGACCTTGAATCTACCACTAAGGGAGGCAGGACGGCCCTATGCCTGGGCTGCCCATTTCGGAGCCGGTGTAGGCGGCTACGGCCAGACACCAGGAAGAACCATCATCGTTGTCGGTGGCGTTCTGTAGGGTTGGCCCAAGCTCGAGGCTTCTTCCTTCGACCGCCGTAGGCCAGGAGCCGTCGCTGTTCCAACTCACCGTGTCGAGGGTCGTTCCGCCGATGGAGAGGGTCAGTGTGCTGGGGCTCTGCAGGTCGATGGTGTCGTTGTAGGTGCTCCCGGCCAGCGAGCTTCCGTTGATGTCGCTTCCGTAGACGTAGCTGCAGGTGCTGCCCAGGATCGTGTCCGAGTAGCAGAGTACGACGCGGTCCTGGGCGGTGATGACCAGGCCATCCGGTGCGACGAACCAACTGCTGCCGTCGACGTCGATGCGCAGACCGTCGGCGTAGATGTCGACAGAGGTGGTGTTGTAGAGCTCGATGTAGTGCTGGTTGGGCTCCGCCCCCAGCGGGTCGTGCTGAACTTCGGCGAGGATGATCTCGCCGCCGCTGTAGCAGCCATCGTTCACGATGTCGTTGCAGTCGTCGTCGTCGTCGCTGGCGCAGTCCTCGGTGGCCCCCGGGGAGATCGCGGCGTCGTCGTCGTTGCAGTCGCTCGCGTCGGCGCTCATGCCGGAAGGGATGTCGCAGAAGGCCAGAGACCCATGGCTGCGATCGCCGTAGCCGTCGCCGTCGCTATCGGGCCAGGCCTCCGTGGTGAGTTCGGGCTCTCGGTCGCGGTCGTCGCTCAACCCGTCGCAGTCCTCGTCGATGTCGTCGTCGTCGCAGAGCTCGCTCTTGCCGGGATTGATGTCGCCGTCGGTGTCATCGCAGTCATCGCCGTTGCTCACGGAGTCGTCCGCTGGCTGGGTGCAGCTCACCTGGGCGGTCGAGGGATCGCCGTAGTCGTCCTCGTCCGCGTCGTCGTACCAGGTAGGTGCGTTGGCTGCGCCGGACTCGTCGACGCTGTCATCGCAGTCTTCGTCCTCGCCTCCGCAGACCTCGGTTCCATCGGGGTTGACCGCAGCTTTCGTGTCGTCGCAGTCGTCACTGAGCATTCCCCAAGACCCCGACGGTGCTTCGCAGCTGCTGGTCGCCGACGAGGGATCACCGTAGCCGTCGCCGTCGGTGTCTTCGTACCAGGTGAACTCGATGACGGCGGGGTCAGCGTCGTTGCAGTCCACCCCCAGGTGAGCATCACGGTCGGGGATGGAGGCGCTCTCCTCACCGTCGGCGTCGGCGTCGAACTCCGTGCCCCGGCCGGAGCAGTCCGCGTCCACGCCGTCGTAGACCGCGTCCGGAGCGTTCGGATAGACATCGCTGGCGGCGGGCTGGGGCTGACCGTTGATGGCGTCAAAGTCCTCGGGAAGCTCACTCGGAGCGTCCCAGCAGTCCCCAAGGCCCATGTGAGCGGCGAAGAGCGTCCAGTCGCACGCGTAGTTGTTGGGCACGTAGCCGTCGCCGTCCTGGTCGCCGTCATTGCCGTCGCAGTTGCTGTCTTCGCAGTCGTACCAGCTGTCCGGAGCCTCGGGATGCACCTCGGGATCCCCATCCTTGCAGTCGCTTCCGCCGAATTCGGTGGCCAGGTACCCGTCTCCGTCGATGTCGTAGTCCGAGCGGCCGTCGCAGTCCTGATCGATGCCGTCGTACCAGGTCTCGCTGGCCCCAGGGTTGATGCCGAAGTCCTGATCGTTGCAGTCCTCGGGCCACGGTGTGCCGTCCAGGTCGGCGTCGTAGTCGTCGTCGCCCGCGCAGTCCTGATCCCTGCCGTCGTACCAGTGTTCCAGCGCGTCGGGGTTGTAGCTCGGGCGGCTGTCGTCGCAGTCCTCGCCCCCGTACAGGAGCGCGTCGAAGCCGTCGCCGTCCGCGTCGTAGTCAGACCCTCCATCGCAGTCCTGGTCGACGCCGTCGTACCAGAGCTCTGGGACGTGGGGACCAAAGGCCGGGTTCCGGTCGTCGCAGTCGCCCTCGAGGAAGCTCGCGCCGTCGCCGTCGCCGTCCAGTGAGGACCACGTTGCCAAACACCCGAGCAGGAGAAGCGTCATAGACCGAAACGGATGCCGGCCTGCAGGCCGAGACCAAGGTAGCGGTCCTCACCGACGAAGAGCGCGTGCCCTCGTGGTGCAAGCAGAAGCTCCACCTCATCGCCCGGAAGGACCCAGAGAAGCTCGATCTCCCCCAGCCGGGCCTGGCCCTGAAGCCCCAGCCCGATGCGACCGTGTGCGGAGCCGAAAGCGAGTGTTCCGTGGGCCATGCCCCCGGGGGCGAGGGAGGCCGTGAACCAGGGCTCTTCCATGCTGCCGCTCTCTGGGGCGGTGGCCACGGGCAGGAGGCCGAGGAGGCCGGTCACGGCCACGCTGGAGCGTTCACCGCCGAAGCCCACCCCCACGCGGAGCTCGGTGCCGACGGGAACCCGGCCGGGTCCGGGTGGGGGACCACCTCGCAGGGAGCCCACCAGCCGCGCCCGTTGACCCCAGCTTCCTTGAACAGCCACGGTGGGGAGTCCCAGGAGGCCTCCGTAGGTGGCTGCACCGTCGCTGACCTGGGCCGAGAGCACCGAGTAGCCACCGAGCACGAGGATGTGTCCCTCGTTGTGGCTTTCCTCCTGGCTGGGATCCTGGGTCGGATCGACGATGATGGGGTCGATGGTGGGATCGCCGGTGCCAACGTGCACACGAGCCCCTTCCTCAACGACCACCCCGATACCGAACCAGCCGTCGTCCAGCTTCCACTGAACGACGTGGTAGCCGTCGACCACCTGCTGAACCCCCTGGTCCAGAAGGGGCTCGCCGTCCAGCACGACCTGGTTGGGCTCCCACGCGAAGGTGATGTCCAGCTCTCCGGAGCCCCAGTCCGTCATCCCCTCGATGCGGGACTCGACCTCCGGTCCGAAGGAGGTGGCGGGAGGAGGGCCCCACTGGGCCGCCCAGCGAAGGGTGGTCTCGCCCTCCGTGAGGTTCCTGTCGGCCAGGATGGCGTAGGAGCCGCGCAACAGGTGCACTGTGGCGATGTCGTCTCGTGGGACCGGCCCCTGGACGCAGCCCTTCTCCAGCAAGATCAGGATCTCGTCCAGCTCCCCTCTGGCCGCGGGATCGGCGAAGGCCACGGGTTCGACCAGGGCCTCGAGTCGGGTGTGGAATCTCTCGGGACTGGGATGAGCGGGACAGTCGTCTGCCCAGGCCGGGCTCAGGACGAGGAGGACCATTCGAACTCGAGCACCAGGGAGCTGTAGCGCGCCTCACCGACCTGCAAGGTCTCCAACTCCAGGATGGGAACCACGGGCAGGCCTGGGTTGAAGGCGATCCATCCCTGGACTCCACGCGCGTTGGCAAAGGCGTGCCCGCGCAGGGTCACGCTCAGCGGACCTCTGGTGACCGAGGCGCCCAGGAGAGCGCCAGCAGCGAGGGTGCTGTCGAAGGTGGGAACTTCCTCTCCCTCCCCAATGGTGGGAATGGGCAGCGGCCTGATTTCCAGTCCTGCCTGCGGTCTCAGCACGATCCCGCCGAGCGAGAAGCCCTGGCTGCCGATCAGCTGACCGCGGTTGAGGACCGAAGGACGCCCCTCGGCAGCGGGTGGGCCGAGTTGGAAATCCAGGACCAGGGCGCGACGACCGCCGACCCCGGCGTAGAGCTCCAGCCCAGGCTGGCCTCCGGTGCCGATGTGGATGTACTGGTCGCCGGGCACGACGCTGCGCACGATGGCGTATCGGGGGATGACTCCCAGGTTCAGTTGCTTGAGACCCCGGGGTCGTGGTTCTTCGATGACGAGGCCAGGGTTGTCGACCGCCGGATCCGGCGCCTCGATCTCGGGTTCGATGACGGCTTCGGTCTCGGCTTCAGCAAGGGGCTCGGGCTCGGGCTCGGGCTCGGGCT